>Ga0209613_1000014_pt1 | contig 277748 bp, 224 predicted proteins | sample BioC13SIPDNA_2_FD_185747 | JGI IMG/M metagenome (GOLD analysis project Ga0209613, IMG submission 185747) | Anaerobic biogas reactor microbial communites from Washington, USA - Biogas_R2_A C13 SIP DNA (SPAdes) (version 2) | ecosystem: Engineered > Bioreactor > Anaerobic > Unclassified | place...
TCCAGTCGTAGACCGCGCGTTCGGTAACGGCGAACAGCTCCGCGACGACGGAGCGGGTCACACCGAGTAGCAGCGCTTTGATCGCCTGCATACGGAAAGCGTCCTGCTGACGCTTCGAGCACCGGATCGCTACATCCAGTTCCGCAAGCGTGCAGTTCTCTGCATTGGGCATCAATGGCATAGGCATGAAATGCACATTCAGGCGCTATCCAAAAGTACCTCCTCAATAACTAGAGAAAACTTCCGAGAAACGCTCTAGCTGGTGGCGGCCAGCTCCAGCCGCAGGCCCCGCTGCGGCAGACCGAAGGAGAGATCCACATCGAGCGTCGCCGGCTCGTAGCCATCCTTGAGGGCGCTCAGAACGTATGAGCCCGGAGGGACGAGGAAGGCGAAGGCGCCCGACTCATCCGTGTCCATCGCCCCCGCAATGGCGTTCGTGCCGCGCTCTCGGAGCACCACCCGGACACCCTCATGGGTGTCGGCCCCCTGCAGCCTCACATGGCCGGCGATCGTGCCCGGAGGGGGAGGTGGCTCGCCCGATGCCCGCGCCATCCCGAGCTCCACGGGGGCTGGGTCCGCCAGAATGAGCGCCGTGACAAAGCTCGGATCGTACCCCTCCGCGTTGGCGCGGAAGGTGCGCTGGCCCACGAGCACCTCGGGGAGCGTGTAGGTCCCGTCCGCGGCCGTCGTCGCCGTCGTCTCCTCGCGATCGTCCGTGACCGTCGCACCCGCGATGGCCTCGCCGCTCTCCACGTCGAACACCTTGCCCCTGACCTCGACCCGCGCGGTCCCCTCGGTGAGATCCATGACCACGAGCGGGTTGGACGCTCGGCCCGGCAGCACCGTGATCACCTGCTCCGCCGGCAGGAAGCCATCCGCTACGGCCTGTACGACGGCCTCACCGATGGGGATCCCACTGACCTGCCAGTTGCCCTGGAAAGACGTGTGCGCCTTCTGCTCATCGAGCACCTGGATGCCCGACAAGATCCGCACCGCCACCTCGGCTCCCGCGAGCGGCTCCTCCGTCGCGTCATTGCGCACCATCCCGTCGAGGGTTCCCGAAGCATCGGGATTCACCACAGGGAGGAGCTGCACATCCAGAGTGCCGGGGGCATCGAAGAGGAAGGCCGCATCGTAGGTTCGGAACCGGTCGCAGCTCACCGTGACCGTCGATTCGGGGTCCTCGGGAATGGGGATGCGGTCGATGAGGAAGCCGCCCTGGGCATCGCTGTAGATCTCGTAGCCGGCGAGGACGATAAAGGCTCCCTCGATGGGGGCCGCCGTGCCCGATTCCACCACGGTGCCCTTGGCGATCGCCCACTGCTCCCCCACAGTGGGCGCGCAGCCGAAGGCCACCAGGGCCGTGATCGGGCAGAGGAGGCTCACGACCGCTATGGCGCGGCTCACGGAACCGCCACCTCGACCTCCACAGCGCCGCGGTTCAGAGCCAGCGTGAGCGTGCCGCCGGGGCCGAGGGGCCGTCCGTCCGCCGTCCGAAGAGACCCCGACAGGACCTCCAGCGTCACCGGTCCCGGCTCCGCCGAGGTGATCTCCAGTCGTCGGTTTGCCGCAGCCCGGACATCCACCCCGAGCGGCCCCCCGGGGCTCGCCACCCCGGCGGACAGCGTGCTGCCCGGTGGCGGCGGCAGGGACTCCACATCCCACACGACGTCGAGCCCCTCGCTGGCGCTCGCTAGCCGGCCCAGCACGAGCCGTGACCGCGATGCTCCCTGCGCGACCTCAACCTCCGCCGCCGCGCCGCCCGCGTCCCGGATCCGCTCCGCCGCGGAGCGCGGCGCCTCGCGCGCCGACGTGGCCGCGCTCCCGAAGAGCATGTTGCACCCATCGGCCACAATGCACCGAACCCAGAATCCCTGCCACGGCTGGAGCGACTTGACCTCCTGGTAACTGCCCCCCGCGGAGTCGTAGCCGTAGAACACGCTCCGAACCCAGCCGTTCTGGACCGCTTGGGAGAACCCGACCAGGGCGCCGGCCCGGTCGAACCGAAGCGCGCTGGTCGAGAGGTTCGTCTGCAGGGGCAGACCCACCAGGTTCCAACCCGGCTCCAGCTGGACGCGGTAGGGGCGCTCGATGTCGATTGCGTCGGCGGGGAACTCCACCGAGACGGGTCCTTTAGACTTCAGCCAGTAGCCGCGGCCCGGCTCGATGGGGGGGAGGTCGGGGTAGAGGCGGTACTTGTCCTCGCCCGCCAGGTCCGCCTGCCAGGCGGCCAACAGGACGTCCTCCCGATCCAGGCCGAGCACCGCCGGTTCGTCCAGGCCCACGGGCCACGCGGGGAAGGAGATGAGCTGCAGCTTCGAGTTCCCGGGCACGAAGGAGTGCGTCAGAACCCCGCGGCGTTCCATGAAGTCGACGAGAGCGTAGTCGAAATACCCGACATTCACCTGCCGTTCGATCCGCTCGCCCGACACATCCTCGAAGGTGAACACCAGCTTGCCGGGGCTCAGGAATCCGATGCCCACGTGCCCCCGGAACGATCCCTGGCTGTACGGGATCTCCACGGCCTCCTGGCCGCCGACGGCGACGGTGACCTTGCCCTCATTCCGGCCGGATACCGCCCCGTAGAGGTTCACCCCGTTGGGGTCCGCGGCGTAGTCCAGGTCCTCCCGCCGCGCGTTGTAGGGGTAGACCACATGCTGCACCGCCGGGGGCAGGGAGAGGTCGATGATGATCCGCTGCTGGCCGCCGATGTTGAACAGTGAGCCCGAGTACTCGCCGATCCCGGCCGACGAGCCTGTCGCGGGGATGGGTATCTCGTACCCCTCCTGCACGAAGAGCGAGAACTCGCCCGTGTAGTCCCAGAACTCGAGCGCCACCCGCCCTCCGCGGCCCTCCTCAACCCCCTCGGGGGTCGTGTTCACATTGGTCACGAAGAGGGCGACCGCCTCGAAGGTTGGGATCATCCCCACGTACATCCGTTGACCCACGGTGAGACTCGTATCCAGGGCGTACTGGCGTCTGAACCAGTCGTGGAAGCCGCGCCCCTCCACCGTAGGCGCCACGGACGACATAAGCATCGTCAGGCGCGGCACGTCACCCGCCGCGTCGGGATCGCTCGCGAAGGCGGCGTAGTAGCTGTCATTGAACCGCGCGATGGCTTGGGGGTCCTCCACGAGGACTTTCATCCACGCGCCACTCGCTAGCGCGAGTCGGGTCACGATGAGGCCGGCGAACCCCGACTCCCAGATCGAGTCATTGCCCAGTTCGGGCCGGTTCATGAGTTCGTAGAGGTTCAAGCTGTACTCCGACCGCTCCAGGGTGGGGTCCCAGTCGGAGTAGAGCGCGGCCATGATCTGGTTCGCGACCGCGAGGACCTGGCCGTCCTCCCATGCGTCGTAGTGGAGCATGGCGTCGTCCCGCATGGCGTGGAGCATGTGCCGGGTGAGCGCGAATGCCGTGTTCCGGTCATTGTCCGAGAGTGGGGCCAGGAAGATGGTGTCCGTGCCTGCGTCATAGAGGCCCTCGGCGAAGTTGCGGAGCGATGAGTCGAGCTGGATCGTCACCGCGTGGGGGAAGGCCGGCGCACCGTAGAACTGCCTAGCCAACGGGTAGATCCGCGCCGCCAGTCCCTCGATCAGGGTCCGGTTGGCCGCTGGGAAGCCCTTCACGACGAACGTCAGGTCGCCACCGGACTGGCGCGTAGCCAGTTCCGAGAAGCTGGGGCGGAGCACTTGGCCGTCGCGGACGGGCACCGCGCGGCGGTTGGGCAGGAAGATGGCATCGGGGCTCTTCGGTGTGTGCCGAGCGAGCATCTCCGGGAAGACCCGCGCTGCGGCCAGTGCGTCTGAGCGGATGCCTGCCTCCGAGATGACCTCACTCAGGCCTTCCCGCAGCGCCTCTGGATTGTCGCTCGCGGGCTCGTAGAGAACCGCACCTTTGGGGCCGAGAGTGCGGGTCGCGAAGGGCGTGTTGTCGATATTGGCGAAGGGTCCACCGTCGGCGGGCGTAGCGGGCGCCCCCGCGGGGGCGCAACCGAGGCCAGCCACGGCGACGGCGAACGCCACCACGGCAAGGGCTGCCGCGCTGATGAGTCGCATATGAATGCCCAGCGCTATCGCTCCCATCGACGTTGCGGCACGATCTATCAGACGCTTCGAGGGGTCCCTATGTCCCAGACCGTTCATTGCCGCGCTCGATCGTCCCATCCTCCGTCGATCCTGAGGCGCGCCGTGCTCGGCGTCGCTCTGATCAGCCTGCTCGCCGCCACCTCCGAGGGCCAGATCCTTCTCCCGAGGCCCGATGCCGACAACACCCTCCAGGTCTTCGTCCTCGACCCGGGGCTCCGCGCCCCCGATCTGGATCTCGAGGCCAAGGTCGCTCGGGCGCGGGAACTCAAGCGCCGGATCGACCCGGGCGGCCTGTACGTTCGGCTAGGGGTCGCCCTTCCCTACCGCGAGAGGGGGACGGAGGTCTACGAAGCTGCCCAACGCGCGCGCCTGCCTCTCGCCCTCCTCGGGGGGCCAACCACCCACCACACCCATGATTGGCTCGACCCTTCTACCATAGCCCGGGACCTGCGCAACGCCCAATGGCTCGCCGATGGCTCCCTCGGGGCCGGATCCGAGCGGGAGCGGCTCTGGGCTTGCCCCTCCATCTATGCCGCGCCGGTGACCGAGGCGCGGCGCGCGGCAGCGGACTCCATGGCGACCCGGGTCACCGAGATCGCCTCCGCCTACCCCGGCGTTTTGCGCCTGTTGGCCGGACCCATGGAGCACTGCCTCTCCACCATGGGCTACCCCGACTCAATGGCCGACTATTCCCCCTGGTCGGTGGCCCAGTTCCGAGACTGGCTCACCCATCGTGGGCCCTACGGACCCGGTGGCGAGTTGTCGGGCCAGGGCTGGGAGGGTGGCGCGGCCTTCGCCGATGACCCCGCCCCGGATACCGTTGCGGGCGGCAATGTCAGCCTCAACGAACGCTTCGGCACGCGGTTCGGCTCCTGGGACCTGGCATGCCACGATCCCGCCTCAGGAGAGGCCGTGCTCGAGGGCATGGACCTCCTCCCGCCGCCCGGTAGCGCGGGTTTCGACGCTCCGCGCGACGACGACGCGCCTCCGGCCTTCTCGGCCGCATGGAGCGAGTTCCGCGAGATCCTCGTGAGGGACTGGGCCGAGGAGCATCTCGCCCGCCTGCGGGCCGCATGTCCGAGCGACATCACCCTCGGCGCTGTCGTGCATCTCCCGCCCGATCAGCGTTGGCGGGAGATCGCCGCCTCCGCTGCCATGCCCCGCAGGGGCGATCTGGTACTGCTCGATGGCTCGGTCGCCGATATCCTCGACTTCGTGGGCAGAGCGCCTGTCGAGGGGCCCTGGGGCGCCATCGTCGATGTGCCGTATGACCCCGAGCCCGGCGAGACCGCCGTCGACTGGCTCGCGCCCCTCGTCGCTGTGGGCGCCCGGGTGCTCGTCATTCGGGCGTGGGAGGAGAGCGCCGGCGGGTACGCCGCCCTTGCGTCCTCACACCTGGAGCCGACCCTCGCCGCGTGGCTCGAGAGCATCGATGACCGGCCTTTGGGAAGCGACCCGACGGTCGCCTTCTCCCCCCCTCCCGTGCGGGACGTGTCCACGGAAACGCGTGCGGAGGGCAACCGCGTCACCTGGAGCACCCATCCCTTCGAGGGCGTAGCAGTCCCATGGCAGGAGTGGGCTCCCTTCGCCGGGTACGCGGTATCTCGCACACATCCGGAGCCCCTTCTCCTCGGGACCACCCAGGGCGCCAGTTTCCTCGACCCCAACCCGCCCCCCGGCGCACAATACGCCGTCCGGGCCCTCCTGAGGTAGCATGGCGAGGAGAGCCGACCCTTGCCCGAGCCGGCGGCCGTCGGCTATTGTAGCCGCGCCGCTTTAGTCACGAGGACCTCGGGAGCAGGTGATCTGGCTGGAACTCATGGATGGGCTAAGGGAGACGCTCCAGAACGCTACGGAGTGGTTCCTGTCGTACGGGCTGTGGGGGCTCGCTCTCCTCTCGATTGTCGAGGCGATCTTCTTCCCCGTGCCCCCCGACACCGTCCTCATCCCCCTCGTCGGCTCCTCCCTGGATCGAGGCGTCGGCTGGGCCCTGTTCCTGGCCCTCGTGACAACCCTGACCTCGGTGGGCGGCTCCTGGATCGGCTACGCCCTAGGCGTCTGGGGCGGGCGGCCGGTCCTCAACAGGATCGTTCGCAACCACGAGAAGATCGATCAGGTCGAGCGGTTCTTCGATCGCTACGGGGCTTGGGCCGTAGCCATCGCCGGCTTCACGCCCATCCCCTACAAGGTCTTCGCCATCGCCGGCGGCGTCTTCCGTGTGAACCTCGTCGGCTTCACCCTGGGCGGCCTACTCGGCCGCAGCATGCGCTTCTTCCTGGTGGCCCTCGCCGTTTTCTACTTCGGCGAGTCCATCTTGGCCAACCTCGATGTCATCTTCAAGGCATCCCTGGTGCTCGTGCTCGCCTACGTGGTCTACCTCGTCCTGCGGGCGCGGCAGGCCAAACAGCTCTCCAACGGGGCCCAGACGGAGGACGCCGATGACGCCGAGGATCCCCAGCGCGACCGTGCTTGACGCCCCCGCACCGCCCCTCTACACTACGCATGCACCCGGGTCGGGGAGTGGCTCAGCCTGGTAGAGCGCACGGTTCGGGTCCGTGAGGTCGGAGGTTCAAATCCTCTCTCCCCGACCATTACCGCATGGCGCCCCTCGAGGTCGTTCGGCCTCCAACGCACCCAGATTCGTCGTTGACGCGCCCCTCGCCAAGGCGTATACAGTCCCTTTTCCGCGGGCCTTGGGCTCGCCACGCCAGAGAGCGAGGGACCGTGATGGGCAAGGATCTCCTGAGGATCATCGACAGCGGCGAGGACTTCTGCCGGCGCGTACTGACGCTTGGCCCCGAAATGAAGGCCCGCCGTCGCGATCCCTCCCTGGGCAAGCCCCTCGATGGGCTCGCCGTCGTCACCATCTACGAGAAGCCGTCCACCCGGACCAAGGTCTCCTTCGAGGTCGGCATCCGGGAGCTTGGAGCCCAGGTCGTCGAACTGACCAAGGCAGGCTCCCAACTCTCCCGTGGCGAGACCCTCGCGGATACCGCCCACACCCTTGAGCGGTACGCTGACGCCATCGTCTACCGTGGCTTCAACCACGACTCCGTGGTAGGCATCGCCGAGCATGCCCGCATCCCTGTGGTGAACGCCCTCACCGATCTCTACCATCCGTGCCAGATCCTCGCGGACCTGATGACCATTGAGGAGCACTGCGGAACCTTGAATGTGCCCATCAGCTTCATCGGCAACGGATCGAACATCGCGCACTCGCTCCTTGGCGCTGCCGCCGTCCTGGGGCTGGATCTGACCATCGGCACGCCGCCCAACGCCATGCCGAGGCCCGAGATCGTCCAGGAGGCCGCCGACCTGGTCGCCAGCACTGGAGGACGGATCCGAGTCGTCAACGACCCGATCGAGGCGGTCGCAGGCGCTCGCATCGTCTACACGGACGTCTGGTTCGATATGGGCAAGGACGATGAGGAGACGGTGGCCAAGCGTTCCGCCGAGTACCAGTGCTTCCAGCTCAACGCGGAGCTGCTCGCCAAGGCCGATCGCGAGGCCCAGGTCATGCACTGCCTGCCCGCCCAGCGCGGCCGCGAAGCGACGGATGAGGTCCTCGACGGGCCCCAGTCCATCATCTTCGACCAGGCCGAGAACCGGCTCCACGCTCAGAAGGCGATCCTCGCCCTGCTCCTGGGCAAGGACGTCGGCTAGAGCCCTACGGCTTGATACGGTAGAGGTGTACGCCCCAGCCGTCGAAGCGGTCGGTGAAGGCGCCGTCTCCCATCGCTAGTGTGCGACCCTCGCCGAGGACCTCCACGGTAGCGTCCGGCGCCACGCCCTGGACCTGGATCCGGGCCTCCGTCGGCTGGCCTTCCATCGCCACCGCGAATACGTACACGGAGCCGCCGTGCTCCTTGCACAGCAGGTCCACGGGCACGGCGGCTTCGGCGCTCTCCGACGTGGCCATCCCCGGCCGGCTGGGGCTGTTCAGCACCTCCGCCAACGCCGTAACCTCCGCGTTCACGGAGGCCACGGCTTCGGTCTGCTCGGGGTGCTCGAAGAGGCCCGCCTCGACGAACTGCGGTGAGAACTCGTGGACAAACCACACGAGTCCCGTCGCGCCGTGGATGATTGACATCCAGGCCTGGGCTCGGATCTCCGCGGGGCTCGCGATGGCATCGGCGTTGCCGATGTGGGTGCACTCCAGAACGCTCCAGATGATCCGCTCGTCGCCGGAGAGCGATCGCAGTCGGTCTAGGCCCTTGGGCACGTACCACAAGGCCTGACTGCCGTCGGGTAGGCTTCCATTGGTGACGGGGTAGATGTCAAAGGAGAGGATGTCGCCCCCACGGACGTAGGTGTCGTAGTCCTCGGGTCGGCCCTCCGAGCCCCGTCCGATCCAGGCTTCGTTCGCCAGGCCCTGGCCGAGGTTGAGGAGCACGGGGCGGGCGGGATCGGCCGTTCTCATCCGCTCGTACCGCGCCACAACCTCGTCAGGGCGCACGGGCGGACCGTAACCGGTCAACTCGCCGGTGTCGGGATCGTGGACGGCCTGAGCGTTGTCGGGCTCGTCCTGCTGCAGCCAGCCGATGATGGTGTCGCCGTTGCAGTGGGCTAGGCCGACGGCGTTCTGGTCGCAGATGACCGGCATGCCAGCCGCCTCCAGGGCCGCCAGTTGCTCCTCCGTCGGACCTTGCCAGAGGCCGAGATAGAGGTTCACGCCGATGGCCTGGAAACGCGCGGCATTGTGGGGCGCTTGGAGCCAGACGGCGATGGGAAAGAAGCCGGGATCGCGCCAGGGGCCATGGGTCCAGGCGGCTTCGGGGCGGACGGGATGGGAGTCTGGAAGGGGCCAAGCGTCGGTGGAGTAGGGGCGGGTGGTCTCTTGGGAGTTGATGCCTAATGCGCATATAACAAGGACTGCAAGCGCTTGCATAGGCCTCCAGTGCACCATAAAGCCACCTCCACGCTCAGTCAGTCACCTATACATTCACGAAACCACGGAATGCACGATTCGAGCCCTTTTCGGAGCGAAACCTGCGGATTCCAGCCCAAAAGCTCGCGTGCGCGGGTAATGTTCGGACAGCGGCGCTTCGGATCGTCCCGATGGAGCATCGGGCTCTCGATGGTGCCGGCCGCCGACCCTGTCATGTCGAGGATCAGGCCAGCGAGTTCGGCGACGGTGAACTCCGCCGGATTGCCCAGGTTGACGGGACCCTCGGCCTCCGAGTTCGCCAGCCTGATCAGGCCGTCCACGAGGTCGCTCACGTAGCAGAAGCTGCGGGTCTGCTGGCCGCCGCCGTACAGCTCCAATGGCCGGCCCTGCAGGGCGCGGACGATGAAGTTGCTCACGACTCTACCATCATCGGCGCGCATCCTCGGGCCGTAGGTGTTGAAGATCCTCGCGATGCGCACCGGCAGGCGGTACTTGCGGGCGTAGGCCGTAGAGAGAGCCTCGGCGTAGCGCTTCCCCTCGTCGTACACCGAGCGCGGGCCGTTGATGTTGACGTTGCCGGTGTAGCTCTCCTCCTGGGGATGGACCTCGGGGTCGCCGTAGACCTCCGAGGTGGATGCCTGGACGAAGGTGGCGCCCTTGTGCAGGGCGAGCTCCAGCAGGTTCAGGGTGCCCTCGGAGCAGACCCGCATGATCTCTATGGGGACGCGGGTGAAGTCCACGGGGCTGGCGGGGCACGCCAGGTTGACGACATAGTCGACGGGGCCCTGAACGGTGATGGGGTCGCAGACGTCGTGGGCGATCACCTGGCAGATGTCGGGACGTTCGAGGTCGGAGGCATTGCGCCGGGTGCCGGTGGCGAAGTTGTCGAGGATCACGACGGCGGAGCCCTCTTGCGTAAGGCGCTTGGCGAGGTGATAGCCGATGAAGCCCGCGCCACCCGCGATGACCACACGTTGCCGCATAGGGAGTGTCCCTTCCAGTCCCTCTGCCAGTAGTATCGACAAAGTGTACCGCCCAGAGTTCGTGCCGGCCGCGCCGAGGATTGCGCGGCGCTATGATACACTTTCGGAAAAGCGACTGAGGGGGATCAGGATGGCAGGCGACAGCGCGTCCCGGAACAAAGTGACCATCAAGATCCCACGCCCCCTCTACGACAAGATTGCGCTACTGATCGAGGGCGCCGGCTACAACTCGGTGACGGACTTCGTCGTCTACGTGCTCCGGGACATCGTGGCGAGTAGCCATGAGCGGGAAGAGGAGCCATACACGGAGGCGGAGTTGGAGGATGTCAAGGAGCGGCTGCGCCAACTGGGGTATCTATAGGCGGGACACTCTCTGTCCCGAGGTTCGACGATGCCGGAGGGCGGTGACCCTCAAGCCGTGGCGAGACGGATGGCGGTACTCGTAGCCCTCGTCGTGTGGGTGGTCGCGGTGGCGTACCTCGCCCTGGCGGGGCGTGGCAGCCCCCAGCCGGAGCGGCCCGTCGCCACGGTCTCGGTCCTGTCCGTCGCCACCGATCCGCCCGGCGCTTCGGTGCGCCTCGTCAGTCCGGGGGCAGCGGCCGCCTTCGCGCGAGGCACCACCCCATGCGACCTCCCCGTAGCCCCTCGGGGCGAGGATAACCCCGCTGTCCTGCACATCGATATGCCCGGGTATCTCTCCGAGCGGCGTCCCCTCGATCTCTCCACGGGCCAGAGCCAGACCGTTGCCGTGGCCCTACAACCCATGGAGAATTGGGAGCCGGTGCCCGAGAGGACCCCCTCCCACGCGGTGACGATAGCGGCGGTGGGGGATATCCTGCTCGGCCAGGTGCTCGATCCCTTCGGCGATGTGGGCGATCTGCTGCGCTCGGCGGATGTGACCTTCGGCAACCTCGAGTGCGCCCTCACCACTCACGGCGCCCACACCCCCGGGAAGACGGACGCGCAGATCGCGGCCCAGGAGGAGTTCGTCTTCAAGGCTCACCCTCGCTGGTCCAACGCCCTCTCGCTGGCCGGCTTCGATGTGGTCTCCATGGCCAACAACCACGCCATGGATTACCGTGGCGAGGGGCTTGTGGAGAGCGTGGATAGCCTGAGTCGCCTCGGAGTGAAAGTTGTGGGCGCGGGACCGAACCTGGGCTACGCGCGCTCGCGGCGTGAGGTAACGGTCGGCAAGGTGAAGGTCGGATTCCTCGCGGTGACGACCATCGTGCCCTACTACTCCGCGGCGGGGGAGTCCTCGCCCGGTGTCGCGGCCCATCCCGTAGGGCCCATGAGCGGGTGGCTCCGCACGGCCATCTCCGGGGCGGCGAGCAGTGTGGACGTGCTCTGCGTGTCCTTCCACTGGGGGATCGAGCGGCAGCCGATGCCGGCCGAGTACCAGCGCGCCCTGGCGCGCGAGGCGGTGGCGGCGGGCGCCGATTTCGTCATCGGACACCATCCCCATTGCCTGCAGCCTGTCGAGGTGATGGATGGGGCGCTGGTCGTATACAGCCTGGGGAACTTCGTCGGCTTGGGCACCAGCGCCAACACTAGGGCGTCCATGATCCTCAAAGCCCGGTTCGAGGACGGCCGTCTCGCCGCGTACGAGACCTTCCCCGTCACCCTCGTGAACCACCGCCCCCAACTGAGCGGCCCCGGGCAGTGGGTGGACGTGCGGACCGGCGCCCGTACGGGCACTCTCACCGGAGGAGGGTAGCCTCCTCTGCCTGTGGCAAGGAATGGGTGATGCGCGTGAAGAGCTTCCCTCTGCTCGTCCTCTGCCTCTCCCTCAGTACCAGTACCCTTCAGGGCACGGCCCCCCTGGCCCAGACGAACCCGCCACCCAGCCAGCCGGCCCTAGGGATGAATCTGTCGGGCCCAGCGGACTACATGACGGAACTCCCCTTCGTGGACGCATTCAAGACCTCGCGCCCCTGGATTAGCCAGAGGGAGGGAGCGGGGTGGGAGCAGGGTCCTCCCCTCTCGCTGGATACGCGCGGCTGGGTCACCGCGCTGGAGCCGGGCTGCTACGCGGAGACGCTCATGCTGACCATCGATGGCGGACACTACCCCTCGGGCCGGTACACCGTCCTGTATGAGGGTACGGGGGCCATCGACTTCTGGGGCTCGGGGACGGTGGCCGAGCGGGAGCCGGGCCGGCTCCTGGTCGACGTGGACGCGAGCAGGGGCACGCTCTTCCTCCGCCTGCAGGAAACAGACCCCACGGACTACGTGAGGAACATCCGGGTGATCATGCCCGGTTTCGAGGAGGACTACCACCAGGACCCCTTCCATCCGACCTTCCTCCGCCGGTGGCGCGGGGTCACCTGCATTCGGTTCATGGACTGGATGCATACGAACAACTCCCTGGTGTCGGCATGGGAGGACCGGCCGACGACGGAGGACGCCACGTACTCGGCCAAGGGCATCCCCGTGGAGGTGATGGTGGACCTCTGCAACCGACTGGGGGCCGACGCCTGGTTCTGCATGCCTCACCTCGCGACCGATGACTACATCCGGCAGTTCGCGGCCATCGTGCGGGATCGGCTCGACCCGTCACTGCGGGCCTACATCGAGTACTCGAACGAGGTCTGGAACGGCATGTTCGCCCAGGCGAGACACGCTCAGGATCGGGCGATCGAACTGGGGATCGGGCCGCCCGAGCGGCCTTGGGAGGGCGGCGGGATGTACTATACCCAGCGCTCTCTGGAGATCTTCGGCATCTGGGAGGAGGTCTTCGGCGGGACCGACCGACTGGTTCGGGTGATCGCCTGGCAGGCCGCGAACCCCTGGTGGTCGGAGAACATCGTGCTCCCTCCCCTCGCGGCGGACCCTCGCGCCGACGCTCTAGCCATCGCTCCCTACATCAGCTTCCTCATCCCCGAGCAGGGCGAGGACCTCACAGCGAGCGAGGTCGCTACCTGGTCCCTGGATCAGCTCTTCTCCCACCTGAACGAGCACGCTCTGCCTGAGTGCCTGGGGTGGGTGGCCGACCAGAGAGCGATCGCGGATCAGTATGGCCTCGCCCTGATCGCCTACGAGGCGGGCCAGCACCTGGTGGGCGTGGGCGGGGGAGAGAACAACGACGCACTGACCGCCCTGTTCCACCAGGCGAACGCGGACCCCCGGATGGGTGAGCTCTACCAAGCCTACCTGCGGGGTTGGCAGGAGAGTGGCGGCGGACTGCTGGCCAACTTCTCGAGCGTCTCGAATTGGTCGAAGTGGGGGAGCTGGGGGCTGCTGCAGTTCAGCGATGACGATGAGCGGCAGTCGCCGAAGTTCCAGGCCGTCGCGGAGTGGGCCCGCTCCCTGGGCCATCCCATCGGCGAGTAGACATCAAGTACTACGGAGGCGGCGCCTTAGGCTGGGCGCGGCCGGACTCCTCGACGCGCCGCAGATCGTCCCCCGCGGCGCGAGAGCCATTGGAGATGGCCCGGCGAAGGGCCTGAGCGGCGCCGCGGGCCTCGCCGAGGCTCTCCAGGGCCAGGCCGAGATCCCGCCAGGTGTCGGGGTGCTCGGGGAAGACGCTCAAGACCCGCTCGAAGGAGCGTACGGACTGCTCGAGCTGCTTGCGGCTTCCAGCATTGCGGAGGGCGATGCCCAGCTCCCGTTCTGTGGCGAGGAGCAGGGAGAGGGGGAGTTCGCCCACGCCGGCGATGCGGGCGGTAAGGAACTCGGTGGCGGCACGCTCATACTCGCCCACCCGGAGCTTGCTGGCGGCCAGGCCCATGCGAGCGAGGCTATCGGCGGGAACCTGGGTGAGGAGGCGCGTGAACTCAGTGCAGGCGCGCTCGAAGCGGCCCGAGACGAGCAGATCGTAGGCGCTGTAGCCCTTTCCGACGCCCAGGGAGCGGCCCACACCCATGGCGGCGGCGATGCCGAGGACGGATAGGCCGGCGGTGACGAAGTGACGCACCTGGGCGGTCACCCCGAGGGCGATAAGGACGAGGCCGCCCCCCACGAGGTAGACCCAGTTCTGCCGCTCTCTCGCCGCGTGGATCTCGAGGAGAGTGCTGAGGACGCCCGCCTCGGCGAGTAGCCCCTCATCGAGGCCCAGCACCCGCAGGTCCTCAGGCCCGGGTCGGAGGTCGCCGGGGCCTCGGTCGCTGAGGGCAGCGGCCACCAAAGCTCGGGCTCGGAGCTTCCGCCGGACACTCTCGATGATCCATCCGGCGTGGGCGGCGCTGACGGCTATGGGCGCCAGGGCGAGGACCTCTATGCGGGGGACCTGCTCGCGCCCCGCGGCGAGGGTCACGACGACGCCGTAGGCGGTGACTGAGAGGAGGGCGGCCCATCGCATGTGGGGCCCGATGCGGTAGCCGGCAATGCCCCAGAGAAGAGCGGTGGGGATCATCGCGACGGTGAGCCACGAGGGGGCGTCGGGCGAGTCGGCGGCTTCGAGAGCCTGGTCCAGCAGGGCGAGACCAATGACGCCGGCCAGAACGGCGAGCAGCAGCTGGTCGCCGGCTCGCGGCATCGGCTTGGATCGCTCTCGCGCCGACATGGCTCGCCCTTCCTTGACCCGTGTCAGAGGCCGCGACTAAAATCCCAGGGAGCCTGATCCCCGAAGGAGTGCCGCCTTGGCCTTCACCCAACGGACCCGCGTCGCGATGCCGGGGATCTCCCCTGCGGTGCTCACTATCATAGTGGCCTGCACCGCCATCTTCATCTTACAGAACACACCGCTCGGCCCGGTCCTCCTAGGGAATCTTGCCCTGAGCGTGGGTTCCCTAATCACGGGGCGCGTGTGGTCTCTGTTGACCTTTGGGTTGCTCCACGCCAACTTCTCGCACCTGTTCTTCAACATGCTGGTCCTCTACTTCCTCGGGCCGAGGCTCGAGGGGCGGATGGGGACGAGGGCCTTCATAGCCTTCTACGCTCTCAGCGGGCTCATCGCGGGAATCGTCTTCTGCGTCTGGGTGCTGCTCGCGGGGACGCCCCAGATCTGGGTGCTGGGGGCCTCGGGCTCCATCTATGGCGTTTACGCGATGTGGGCGCTGCTGTGGCCCGATGAGTATCTCCTCGTGTGGGGCCTGGTGCCTATCAAGGTGAAGTGGCTCATGCTCATCCTGGTGGCGGCGTCTGTCTACATGCTGTGGCTGGGCGAGGGCAATGTCGCCCACCAGGCCCACCTGGGCGGCATCCTCGGTGGCGTCCTGTGGTGGACCTTCACCGAGCGGCGGTCTCGCCGGCGCCCGCCCTTGCCGCCTCGAAGCGGCCGTCGGATGCGTATGCGCCTTGTGCCAAAGAGCGGCGACAACCGATTCGAGGAGCTCATGCGCGACATCACGGACTGAGCTCGCCGCGCCAGCGATCGGAGGACGACGCAGTGGACATCGCCCTCGCACTGGGGACGGGGGTGCTCCTGGCTCTCGTCGGACCGGACGGCCGGGTCGAGACGGTGACAGGGACCGTTGCCGCGAGCGAGTTGGGCCGAGTGCTCACCCACGAGCATGTGCTCGTCGACTTCGTCGGAGCCGACCAGGTGAGCCCGGAACGCTACGACGCGGGCGAGGCCTTCGCGGCCATGCTGCCTCACCTCGTCGACCTCAAGGCGGCCGGCATCGACACCTTGGTGGAATGCACGCCGGAGTGGCTGGGGCGCGATCCAGCGCTGCTCCGTCGGCTCAGCGAGGCCTCCGGAGTGCTGCTCATCACGAACACGGGCTTCTACAGGGACCCCTACCTGCCGCATTGGGCGCACGAGGCGACGGCGGAGGAGCTCGCGGCGCTGTGGATTGAGGAAGCGCGCGGGGGCATCGGTGGCACAGGCATCAAGCCCGGGTTCATCAAGATCGCGGTGAACGAGGGGGAGCTCTCCGAGGTACAGGCGAAGATCGTGCGGGCGGCGGCCCTGACCTCGCGGGCGACGGGATTGCGGATCCACTCCCACACGACCACTGCGGCGACGGCGCTGGAGCAGTTGGACATCCTCGCCGAGGTCGGGCTGCCCGGCTCGCGCCTCGTGGTCGTGCATGCGGACGCGACGCCCGACCTGGATCTCCACGGCCGCCTCGCCGCCCGTGGAGCGTGGCTCTCCTATGATGGCATACGGGCCGAGAACGCGGAGGCCAAGGTGGAGCTGGTCTGTGACGCCTTGGCCCGCTGGCCGGACCAACTCCTCATCAGCCAGGACGCCGGCTGGTACCAGGTGGGCGAGCCCAGCGGCGGGCAGGTGACGCCCTGGAGCTGGCTGCCGCGGGAGTTTCCGCCATTGCTCCGGGTGGCGGGGGTGACCGAGGAGCAAGTCGAGGGGCTCCTGATCGCCAACCCCGCGCGTCTGCTGGCCATCCAGCCACCGGAGGGTTAGCCCAGGTCCGCTATCCCGCCGTGGCGAACCCTCCGGGGACGTTTCCGAGGAGGTCTCGCCATGGCTCTCAAGATGATCCAGTTGGGCACCGGCGGCTGGGGTGGCTGCTGGTGCGAGCGATTCCTTCCCCCCAATGTGGAGGACGGCTTCATCGAGGTCGTGGCCGCCGCTGACGTGAACCCCGAAGCGCTCGCGAATGCCCAGCGGCACCTGGGCCTAGACGCGTCGCGCTGCTACACCGATCCCGCGCGAGCGATCGCCGAGAACGACGCGGACTTCTGCGCCATCGTGGTGCCGCCGAGCCATCACGAGGAGCTGGTGGACCTGGCGGTGGCACGAGGCCTCCACATCCTCTCCGAGAAGCCCATCGCGGACACGCTGGAGGGCTCGGTCCGCATCGCGCACAAGGTGCAGGCGGCGGGCCTCAAGATGGGCGTCACGATGAGCCACCGGTTCGACCAGGACAAGACGACCCTTCGGGCGGCCATGCGCTCGGGCCGCTACGGCGCCCTGGACTACCTGGTGCTGCGGTTCGGCTGCGAGTGCCGGCGCTACGCGTCGTGGGGCGCCTTCCGGCACGATATCCCCGACACGCTGATGGTGGAGGGCGCGGTGCACCATCTGGACATCATCGCCGATCTCGCGGGCGACCTCTGCACGAGCGTCTACGCCCACACCTGGAACCCCGCCTGGGGTGAGTACAAGGGCGACAGCCAGGGCCTAGTGCTCATGGGGTTCGCGAACGGCGTGAAGGCCACTTACGAGGGCACGAAGACGAATGCCGTCGGCCTCAACTGCTGGACGCAGGAGTACATCCGGGCGGAGATGGAGAGCGCGACGCTGATCCTGGATCATCGGGAGGTCGAGCGCTTCGACTTCGACGCCAACCCCTCGGGGCGAGTCATGCGGGAAGGCCGGGGGGAACGGGTGCCGCTTCTGGAGCAGCCGAAGTGGGCGAACGCTTGGCTCGTCGAGCAGTTCGCGCAATGGCTTCGGGGCGGCGAGCCCATGGAGACTCACGTCGAAGCGAACCTGCAATCCGTCGCTCTGGTGTTCGCCTGCATCGAGAGCAGTCGAACGGGGCAGCCAGTGAACCCACAGGAGCTGCTGGCGCGAGCGCGCGCGGCGTGCTCGTGAGGACAGGAAGGAGACGCGATCCATGAGCGACCTGTTGCTTGGCCTGTGCATGTGCGCGCTTCTGGCCGGTGCGGCCTTGGCCCAGGATTGGGAGGAGCTTGAGCGGGAGTTCTCGGAGCCCTCGAGCGGCTCGGGAATCCTGAAGATCATCCACAACTTCCCGAAGGACGCCGCCCAGCGTGAGGCTCTCGTGCAGTCGCTCGCGGACCAAGGCTTCGGCGGCATCGCGTGCAACGTCCACTTCGATGACTACATGCGGAGCGAGGAGAACTGGGAGGGGTTCCTCCACGGGATCTCCCTGGCGCGGGAGCGCGGGATGCGGCTGTGGCTCTACGACGAGAAGGGCTACCCCAGCGGCGGGGCCGGCGGCCTGACCCTGGAGGCCTATCCCGAGGGCCGCGCGGAGGGGCTCTACATCAGCCGTGCCGCGGGCTCGGGGGAAGCGATCGAGGCGCCGGTGCCACCGGGCGAGGTTGTGTTCGCCGTGGCATGCCCCCTTGGACCCGAGGGCGTCGATCTCGAGGGAGCCGTGGAGCTCACCGAGGCGGTGTCGGGCGACCTGCTGACATGGGAGCCGCCGGCGGGAGAGTGGGAGGTGTTCGTCTTCGTGCGCGCCGAGCTCTACGAGGGCACCCACTCGACGGCCAACGTGTTCATGAAGCAGGCGTACATCAACCTCCTGGACCCCGAGGCGACGCGGGTTTACATCGAGGTGAACCACGAGCAGTACGCCCAGCGGATCGAGGATCTGGGCGCCGTGTTCGAGTCCACCTTCACCGACGAGCCGTCGCTCATGGCGCTCTTCTTCAGCCGCCAACCGTACCCGGCCGTCCCGTGGTGGACGGGCTTCCCAGAGAGCTTCCGTGGGGCGAAGGGGTATGACCTGATTCCGCTGTTGCCCGCCCTGGTGGCCGACGGGGGCGACCTAGGCCATCGTGCGCGGTGCGACTACTGGGACCATGTGGGCGAGTTGGTGGCGACGGGGTTCTTCGGGCAGATCGCCGATTGGTGCGCCGGCCACGGGCTGCCCTCGGGCGGGCATCTCCTCATGGAGGAGAACTTGGACGAGCATGTCATCAACTACGGGGACTTCTACCGTTGCGCCGAGCTGCTGGACTACCCGAGCATCGACTGCCTGACGTCGGTACCCGAACAGGTGCCATGGCGGACGTCCAAGCTGCTTGGTTCCATCGCCCACCTCAAGGGCGCGCCGGTCGTGATGAGCGAGACCTCGGACCACGTGCAGCGCTACCGCCCGGAGGGGGACACGCGACCGGCAATCCAGGTGACCGCGGACCAGATCCGGGGCACCTGCGGGCTGCAGTTCGTGACGGGGGTAACGACGATCACCTCCTACTATTCCTACGCGGGGCTAACGGACCAGGACCTGCGGGACCTCAACGACTGGGTGGCGCGCTGCGAGCTGCTGCTGCGGGCGACGGAGCCGGTGGCGGACACGGGAGTGCTCTACCCCGTGGAGAGCGCGTGGGCGGCCTTCACCCCGGCCAACCACGGAGCGACAAGCTCCCAGGGGGTGCGGGAGATCAACGACGCCTGGCAACGGGTGCAGGCGGGCCTGTTCGAGAGCCAGCGTGACTTCGAGGTGATCGATAGCCGAGCCATCGCGGAAGGGCGCGTCGAGTCGGGAGTGCTGCGGTGCGGAGCGATGGGTCTACGGTCCGTCGTGCTGCCGCTGACTTCCACGCTGCGCGTCGAGGCCTTGGAGCGGCTGGTGGAGTTCGTGGAGTCGGGGGGGATGGTTGTTTTCGTAGGGGCACTGCCCACGGACAGCTTGGAGCGGCGCGATGATCCGCGCTGCCGGGAGGCGTTGGCGAGGCTGCTGGGCGAGGGCTTCGACGTGGGTGGGGTGCGGGGGGACTCGTACGTGGTGCGACCGGGTCCAGCGGGGGGCGGCTGCGTCTTCGTCGGGAGGGACCTATTGCCGCTGGCGCCGAGGCTGTTCGATGGCGCGGTGGCGCGGGATGTGGAGGTGTCCGAGGGCCTGGAGGCGCTGCGCGTGACCCATCGGCGCAAGGCGGGCAGGGAGCTCTACTTCGTCGTGAACAGCTCGGGCGAGGCGATCCAGGGTCGAGTTACCTTGGCGGCGGCCGGCGAGGCGCGGGTGATGGCGCCCGAGACGGGTGCCACTCAGAGCGTCGCGACGAGCGAGGGGCCGCTGACCGTGGAGCTGTCCCTTCCGCCCTATGGCGCCCGTGCCATCACGGTCACCGAGGCGCTGCCCTTGGCCGGTCCCGCGCCTACGGCAGGGTCCCTCGCCCTGATGACGGTGCCGTGGTCTGGGGCGGTGGGCGACCAGGCGCGGACGGGCCCGGGCTGCGGACCGCACGTGACGGCATCGACGGCGACCGAGGTGTTGGAGGGGGTGGAGGCGACGCTGGTTCGGGCGGAGATCGGAGAGACGGGCGTAGACAGTTGGTGCTTCCTGGGCAGCCCTGTGGCCGCCGCAGCTCTGGGGGACTGGGCCGGGGTGCGGATCCCCCTCTATGTGCCCGAGGGCCAGGCGGGCTCGTCGCCGCGGTTCTTCGCCATCGCGGAGATGGACGGAGGGGGCCAGTACATCACCCCCGTCAGCCGTGCTTTGAGCGAGCCCGGCTGGGATACCGTGACGGTGTGGTGGCCCGAGATGGCGCCGATGGGCGGCTCAGAGGGACTCGGCCCTCTCGATCCGAGCCGGATCCGATCCCTGTCTATCGGGTGGGGCGGGTACTTCGGCGCGGCGGGCGAGGTCATACGATTCGGCCTCGGACCGCTGGAACTGGTTCGGCTTGGAGAGGCGGAGTCTGGCGGCGCTACGAGCAACCGCTCGTAGCGCCGCAGGTCTCACACTTCAGGCACGCGCCGTTGCGGACCATGGTGAACTGGCCGCACTCAGGACACGCGTCGCCCTCGTACCCCTTGATCCGCGCTATGTCGCGCAGCCGCTGCTTCTCGGCCGCCTTGCCGCCATTGCCGCCATCCGCACGGCCGTTTCCGTTGGTCGAGGGCTCCATGTCGAAGAGCGGCGCCGTGTGATCGTCCACGAGATGGCCGGGTTCGTCATCGTCGTCGCCGTAGTCGCCCGGGGCCTCGAGTTCGTTCGGGTTGATGTGGGCGAGGTCGTGGCGGCCTAGGTAGCTGATGGCTAGATCGCGGAAGATGTAGTCGATGATCGAGGTGGAGAGCTTCACGTTCGGGTGGCCGGAAACCATCCCGTTGGGCTCGAACCGGGTGAAGACGAAGGCGTCGACGAACTCATCGAGGGGCACGCCATACTGCAGCCCCAGGGAGATGGCGATGGCGAAGCAGTTCATCAGCGAGCGGAAGGCGGCACCTTCCTTGTGCATGTCGATGAAGATCTCGCCCAGGGAGCCGTCCTCGTAATCGCCCGTTCGCAGATAGACCTTCTGGTTACCGATCCTCGCCTTCTGGGTGTAGCCCGAGCGGCGGGCCGGCATGAGCCGGCGCTTGGCGACATTGCGGACAACGACCCGCTCGATGACCTCCACCGGCGCCGCGGGCGGGGACTCGGGCGTCTCGGCTCGCAGGCGCGCATAGCGCGAGACCACTGCGGAGAGAGGCTGACTGAACTTCGAGCCGTCACGGTAGAGGGCCACGGCCTTGATCATGAGCTTCCAGGCCTTCATGTAGACATTCCGAACGTCGTCCACCGTGGCGTCGTAGGGCATGTTCACCGTCTTAGAGATAGCGCCGGAGACGAAAGGCTGCACGGCGGCCATCATCTCGAGGTGGGCGTTGTAGTGGATGTACCGCTGGCCCTTGCGACCACAGCGGCTGGCGCAGTCGAAGACGGCGAGATGATCCTCGCGGAGATGGGGGGCGCCCTCCATCGTCATAGTGCCGCAGATGTACTCCGACGCCTCTGCGATCTGGGTCGGCGTGAAGCCCAGGTGGGCCAGAATGTTCAGGTCGAAGGAGTCGAGTTGCTCATCGCTCAGGCCCAGGACCGTCTTGCAGAACGCGTCGCCTAGGGAGTAGCGGTTGAACACGAAGGTGAGGTCGAAAGCGGAGGCGAGTTGGCTCTCGATGGCTGCCAACTGCTCCTCGCCGAAGCCCTTCTCGCTGAGGCTTGCGCGGTTGATGTGGGGCGCGCCCTCGAGTGTGGCGGAGCCGACGCAGTACCGCTCGATCTCCTGGATCTGGTCCCGGGTGTAGCCCAGGCGGCGCAGGGCGAAGGGGACGGAGCGGTTGATGATCTTGAAGTACCCGCCGCCGGCGAGCTTCTTGAACTTGACGAGGGCGAAGTCGGGCTCGATGCCCGTGGTATCACAGTCCATGACGAGGCCGATGGTGCCCGTGGGCGCGATAACCGTGACCTGGGCATTCCGGAAGCCATGCTCCTCACCCATCACCAGCGCTCGGTCCCACGCCTCGCGGGCGGCGTGAACGAGGGCGGGTGGCGCGGCGCTGGCATCAAGCGGCCTCGGCAGGATGCTGAGGTTCTCATACTGTTCGGGGGGGGCGCCGTGGGCAGCCCTCAGATGGTTACGCACGACTCTTAGCATGTGCTCCGCGTTGCGCTCGTACCCCGCGAAAGGCCCCAACTCGGAGGCCATCTCGGCGGAGGTGGCGTACGCTTCGCCGCAGATGATCGCCGCGAGGCTTGCAGCGATGGCGCGCCCGTTCCGGCTGTCGTAAGGCACACCGAGCTGCATGAGCAGCGATCCCAGGTTCGCAAACCCGAGGCCTAGGGTGCGAAACTCCCAACTCTTTCGCGCCACCGAGGGACTGGGGAACTGGGCCATCGTCACGCTGATCTCAAGCACCACGGTCCAGATACGGATGGCGTGGCGCAGGTCCTCGAGATCGATCTCGCCCGTCTCAGGGTTCAGGAAGGCGAGGAGGTTCAGCGAGGCAAGGTTGCAAGCCGTGTCATCGAGGAACATGTACTCCGAACATGGGTTGGAAGCGTTGATCCGACCATCCTTGGGGCAGGTATGCCACTCGTTGATAGTCGAGTCGTACTGCAGCCCTGGGTCCGCACAGGCCCACGCGGCACGGCAGAGGCGGTCCATCAACGCGCGGGCTCTTACGGTCTTCGCCACGGCTCGATCGGTGCGGCGGATAAGGGCCCACTCGCCGTCGGTCTCCACGGCACGGAGGAACTCGCCGTTGACGCGGACCGAGTTGTTGGCGTTCTGTCCGCCCACGGTTCGGTAAGCCTCTGACTCCCACTCGCAATCGTACTCGGGGAACTCGATGTCTGTGAAACCCTGACGGGCGAACTCGATGACCCGCTCGATGTAGGCCTCGGGCACGAAGGCCGCGAGGGCGGACTGCACGGCCTGGGCGAGCGCCTCATTGCTCGCCACGTCGAAAGCCTCCTCGCCTTGGCCCTGAGCGCACGCGCGGATGACGGCGCGGAGATGGTACGCGATGGCCTTGGAGCCTGCCACGAGGGCGGCGACCTTCTGTTCCTCGACGCTCTTCCAGTCGATGAAGGTCTCGATATCGGGATGGTCCATGTCCACGCAGACCATCTTGGCGGCTCGCCGTGTGGTCCCGCCCGACTTGATGGCGCCGGCGGCGGCGTCCCCGATCTTCAGGAAGCTCATGAGGCCCGAGGAGCGTCCGCCACCCGAAAGCGGCTCGCCCTCGCCCCGCAGGGCGGAGAAGTTGGTGCCCGTGCCTGAGCCATACTTGAAGACCAGGGCCTCCCGCATCCAGAGATCCATGATGCCGCCATCGTTCACCAGGTCATCGTTGATAGACTGGATGAAGCAGGCGTGGGGCTGGGGGCGTTCGTAGGCATTGGTGGACTGCCTCACCTCGCCCGTCTCGGCATCCGCGTACCAATGGCCCTGGGCCGGCCCCTCGATGCCGTAGGCGTGGTGCAACCCCGTGTTGAACCACTGGGGGCTGTTCGGGGCCGCCATCTGCTTCGCGAGCATGGCGCACAGTTCGGCCTCGAAGGCCTCCGCATCCTCGACGTCGTCGAAGTGCCCATGCTTCTCGCCCCAGTGGCGCCAGCAGCCCGCCATGCGGTCAAAGACCTGTCGCGCGTCCGTCTCACCTCCGAGGCTGCCGTCGGGTTGGGGGACCCCGCGCCGACGGAAGTACTTCTGGGCGAGGATATCCACGGCGACCTGGGACCAGGACTGGGGCGCCATGACGCTCTCGGCGCGGAAGACGATGCTCCCATCCGGGTTGCGTATCTCGCTGGTGCGGGGGACAAAGTCCATCCCCTCATACGGGGAATGGCCCGCCTGGGTGAAGCGACGCGTGAACTTCAAGGGGGCACCTCAGCATTGTGCAAGTTACTCGCTGTAATGTTGTATACATCTGTGATTGCGAGGAGGGGAGTTTACCGCCCTCCGCCACCGCACGTCAAGGGCAATACCCACAATATAGAGTAGATCACAGCCCATCGGTACACCATATATTGTGGGTAGGTGCCCGTAGCAGCCTAACGTTCCCTTCGGGTGCCCGGCGACTTCTCCTCCACCCTGGGGAGGGATACATCCTTGCCTTTTACCTGGTCCTCATGTCACGTCACGGGAGCCGCCGTTTGGCGCATCAGTGACACACCGACGAAGGTATTGGTTCACTGAATCCACTGGATAGACGACCAAGGTTACGGCCCACAAAAAAGTGCCGGCGGGTCACATTGACCCGCCGGCGGGAACGCTAGGTGGCATCGCGAACCTGGAGCTAGAAGTCGTAGTCGGCGATGTTCTCCTTGGTGAACACCACGGGCTTGCCCAGCACGACGACGTCGCCCTCCACGGCTACCTCGCCAAGGCGTCCGGCGGCGAAGCTCTCGGCATCCGGGCCGAGCTCCCCGCGGGCGACCGCCTGGGCCACGTGCACCGTGAGGTAGCCAAGTTGCACCGCATCCCACAGGACGGTGCTGCCGATCTCCCCTCGGTCGACCCAAGCGCGCATGGCTTTGGGCGTGCCGAGGCCAACGACGGACACCTCCGTATGCCGGCCCGCATCCACCACGGCCTGGGCCGCGCCGGGGCACGCGTTTGAGCTCAAGCCGAACACACCGTTGATGGAGGGATTGGCCTTGAGAACATCCTGGGTCGCCATGGTCGCCGCGGCCTGGTCCTCGCCGGGATAGAGGACGTCTGCGGCCTCCTTCATCCCCGGGTAGACCTCAGCCATGTACTCGCGCATGTGCTTGATCCAGGTGTTCTGGTTCGTGGCGGTGGGGGTGCTGGAGACGATGACGATGTTGGCATCCTCGCCGGCCTGGCGGGCCATCTCATCGACGAGGGTCTCCGCCAGGTCCCGGGCGCGCACCTGGTTGACGAAGAAGGCTCGGCCCGAGGCAGCGGCGTCGGCATCGGAGTCCCACGTGATGACGGTGATGCCCTTGTCCACAGCTCGCTTGAGGCTATCGGCGACCGCGTTCGGGTCGTTGCAGGCGACAGCGATGACGTCGACGCCACGGTCGGTGTAGTTCTCGATCATCTCGACCTGGCCCTCGACGCTGGCCTCGGTCGGCCCGTCGAAGACGAGATCGACTCCCGGCAGCTCCTCGGCCGCCTCCTTCGCCCCGCGCTCGCAGGCATTGAAGAAGTCGATGCCGACCAGCTTGGGGATCATGGCGATCTCGATGGTCTCGCCCGCGTCGGGGCTCGAGGGCGTAGCGGCCGAGGTGGAGGGCAAGGGGCCGGCGGTCGACGGGGTCGGCGGCTCGGTCTTGGGGCAGCCCACCAGCAGGAGCAGGATCGGCAGGCAGAGGGCGAGCAGAGCTAGAGAGCGGCGGTTCACGGGGAACCCTCCTTCGAGTGTGACAGTCTCAAGCGCCAATTCCGCACGGCGGGCACGACTACCTGGTGAACGAACACGGCGAGGATAAGGACAATCCCGATGATGATGCTCTGGTCCCGAGCCTCCACGCCGAGGAAGAAGAGTCCACGCTTCAGGCTCCCCACGATGCACAGTCCGAGCATGGAGCCGAGGATGGAGCCGCGGCCGCCGTAGATCGAGACGCCGCCGAGGACGCATGCGGTGATCGCGTCCAGCTCGAACAGCAGCCCCAGATCCGAGGTGGCGGTGGACATCCGCGAGGCGAGAACAGCGCCCGCGAGCCCCGCCATGGCGCCGCTGAGGGAGTAGATGAGCAGCTTCACGCGGCCCACGGGGACACCCGCGTACTGGGCCCCGGTCTCGTTGAGGCCGATGGCGTAGACCTGCCTGCCTGTGCCCGTGCGAGCGAGGAAGAGTCGGAAGAGCAGGGCGAAGACGATGAGGTAGATGAGCTGGCCCGGTACCTCAATGCCGTGGGGGAGGTAGTAGAAGCCGCGGCCGAGGGCTCGGAACTCGTTGGGGAACCCTCCGATGGAGTCGCCCCGGCTGATGCCGATCGCCAAGCCCCGGTAGGCGGCCATAGTCGCCAGGGTGACGATGAGTGGGGGGATGCGGAAGCCTACAATGAGGGCGCCGTTGACGAGCCCCGCCACAGCTCCGACGAGCACTCCGAGCGCCGTCGCCAGCCATATGCTCAGATGCCAATCCCGCCAGGCGATCCCCAGGGTGACCGCGGCCAGGGCCACGATGGAGCCCACGGAGAGGTCCATGCCGCCGGTGATGATGACGAGGGTCATGGGCAACGCGATCAGCCCAACCTCGATGAAGAAGCGGGTCATCCCGAGGTAGTTGCTCGGCCGGCGGAACTCGGGCGAGGCGACGGAGAGCCCGGCGAGTAGCAGGAGGAGCAGGAGCGCCAGGATGGTCTCAGGGGTGGCGAGCCGGCGCTCTTTGGGCGTCTCCTTCATCAGCCCTCACCTCCGCTCACGCGCCGTCCGCGCCCCATGTGATCGGCGATGACGGCGGCGAGGACGAGCACGCCTTGGAAGGCCTTCTCCCAGTAGTCCGACACCTGGGTCAGGTTGAGGGCGTTGCTGATGAGGGTCAGGAGCAGCACGCCGAGCAGGGTGCCCAGGACGCTGCCCCGGCCGCCCGTGATGTTCGTTCCGCCCACAACAACGGCGGTGATAACGAGCATCTCCAGGCCCATGCCGGAGTTGGTCTGCACGACATCGAAGCGGGGCGCGTAGGCCAGGGCCGCCAGCCCGACGAGCAGGCCGCCAATGGTGAAGACGGCGAGCTGGCTCCGTCGCATCGAGATCCCCAGATGCTCCGAGGCCTGGACGTTGTTCCCGACGGCGTAGAGGCTGCGGCCGAAGGCGGTGTACCGCAGCACCGCGGCGACGACAGCGAGGGCGGCGAAAGCCTCCCATACGGGGATGGGGACGCCGAGAACCAGGCCGCGACCCATGGGAAGGTACTGCTCCGGCAGCTGTATCCAGTCGCCTCCGCCGAGGCGCAGCACGGCTCCACGGTAGATGGTCAGGGTGGCGAGGGTCATGATGATCGGGGGCAGCCGCATGAGGCCCACGCCCACGGCGTTGATGGCCCCCAATAGCGCGCCCGTGGCCAGGGTTCCGAGCACAACCAGGGGTATAGACGCCTCCCGCTGAGCCATCACGCCGAAGGCCATGCAGCAGAGGGCGAGCATAGAGCCAATGGAGATGTCGATGCCCGAGGTCAGGATGATCATGGTCATGCCCAGGGCGGCCACCAGGATGTACGCGGAGTTGAGGGCCATGTCCCGGAAGTTGTCCACGGTACGGAAGTTCTCCGTCGTCAGCGCGAGGGCGACCATGGCGACGATCACCACGAGGGCGAGTCCCAGCTCCCGCCGTCCAAGCAGCCGCCGCCAGACCGATGGCGCTCGCTCCACGCGCTGATCCGAGGCGGCAGACTCGACGCCCTCGCCGAAGGCGAGTTCGAGCACATGCTCCTTGGTGGCCTCACCGCCCTCGAGGATGCCGGCCACTTTGCCTCGGTGCATCACCGCGACGCGGTCACTGAGGGCGAGCACCTCGTCCATGTCCGAGCTCACCATGACGATGGCGAGTCCCTGGGCGGCCAGCTCCCTGAGCAGCCGGTGGATCTCCGCGCGCGCCCCCACATCCACGCCCTGGGTGGGCTCCTCGAGGACGAGGACTCGCGGCTCGGCGGCGAGTCGCCGCGCCAGGGAAACCTTCTGCTGGTTGCCGCCCGAGAGGGTGGCGGTCACCTGCTCCAGGGAGGTGGCGCGGATGTCCAGCTCCTCGCAGTACCGCTTCGCGACCTGCCGCTCAGTGGGGAGGTGGGGGAACGGCCCCCGGCTGACGCGCCGGAGAATCGACAAGGTGATGTTCTCGCGGAGGGTCATGGGCAGCACGAGGGCCCGGCCATGCCGGTCGCCCGGCGCGAGCACGATGCCTGCCCGCTGGGCGGCGTTCGTGGAGGTCAGCCGCTGGTTCGCACCATCTACGCGCACCTCGCCCGCGTCGGCGCGAAGAGCCCCTCCGAGGGCGTGGGCAAGGGCGTTGCGTCCCGAGCCCTGGAGGCCCGCGAGCCCCAGGATCTCCCCCGGACGGACGGAGAGGGTCACATCCTCGAACTGCCCCCTCACGCCGAGGCCCACCACCTCAAGCACAGGTGGCGCCTCGCTCGCGGCCGGAGCCGGGCCCTCGACCCGACGGGACGCGGGCACCTCGGAGCCGACCATCATACGCACGAGGTCCTCGCGGCTGAGACCGTCGACGGGGAGGCTGTCGACGAGTTCGCCGTCCCGCAGCACGGTCACCTCGTCGGCGAGTTCGAACACCTCGTCAAGGCGGTGGCTGATGTAGATGATCCCCACGCCATGCTCGGCGAGCCGCCGAACGAGGGCGAAGAGGGCGTCGGTCTCCGCCTGCCCCAGGGCGGCCGTGGGCTCGTCGAGGATCAGCAGCCGCGCGTCCAAGAGCAGGGCGCGGCCGATCTGGATCATCTGGCGCTGGGCGAGGGGCAGATCACCCATGCGCGCCTGCAGGGGGATGTTGACGCCCAGGTCCTCGAGCACTTGGCGGGCCCGGGTCTCCATGGCCTGCCAGTCCAGCACGGGACCGAACCGCCGCTCCCAGTCGCCCACGTAAAAGTTCTCCAGCGCCGTGAGGTCCGCGAAGTGCTCGGCCTCCTGGGCCACGAGGCCCACTCCGAGCGCACGCGACGCGACAGGAGTGAAGCGCGTCACCCGCCGACCGGAGAGTTCCACGGCGCCCGCGTCCGGCTGCTGGATCCCCGCGATGATCTTCACCAGGGTCGACTTGCCTGCGCCGTTCTCGCCCACCAAAGCATGGATCGAGCCGGAGCGCACCCTCAGGGAGACGTCGCGCAGGGCTCGCACGCCGGGGAAGCTCTTCGAGAGGCGCTGCACCTCGAGAGCGGCGTGGGCGGAAGCGGAGCCAACTGGGGCGCTGTGAGAATCCGACACTCTCCAGGTATTCCGCGCCGGAGGCGGGGTTCCTACCTCCTGGGCCGCCACGGCGAGGCGATGAGGATCGCCGCCGCGACCATCGCCGCCGTGTCCACCTTGAGGATGTTCGTCGCGAGGCGCCGGACGATCCCGCCCGCCTCTGCGGCGAGGGCGACCTCCCCCGGACTCAAGCCGCCCTCGGGCCCGATGAGCGCCGCCACCCGGCCCTCACCCGGGGCGTCGGCGGGGCTCAGCAACTCCTCGGCGGACTCGTGTAGCACGTACAGCCTGTCCCATCCCTGCCGCACCGCCTCAGCCAGCGGAACCGGCGGATGCACCGCCAACGGCTCCGTGCGGCCGCACTGCTTCTGAGACTCCTGGGCCGTGCGCCGCCAGCGTACTAGCCGGGTCTCGGCCTTCTCGTCGTCGATGCGCACGATGCACCGTTCCGCGATGACGGGCTGGAGCGCTCGAGCGCCGACCTCCGACGCCTTCTCGATGATCGGCTCCATCAGCCGCTTCTTCGGCAGAGAGACCAGCAGGGTCAGGTCGACCCGGGGGGCTGCGGGCTCGGGCACGTCATAGAGGACCCGCGCAACGACCTCGGCCGGCCCGGCGCGGAGGACCTCCAACTCCAACAGCCGGCCCGGCCGCGAGGCCGCGAACCGGTCGCCAGCGCGGATCCGGAGGGCGCCCGAGATGTGCGCCGCATCCGAACCCGCGATGGTGACCAACCCAGCCTCGTCGGGATCTGCAGGGAGGGCGAACCGCGGCATGGGATCGGCGGCCCCTACTCCGCCGGGGGCACCCGGAGAGCTGCGACGATCAGCCACTCGCCAGCGTCGTCCTCCGAGAACGGGAGGATGTAGGACACGAGCCCCACGAGCCGCTGCGACGCGGTCGCGCCGTCGGGCCCGAGGAAGTCCATGGTCGTGGCCGTGAAGACTCCGCCGAAGCCCATCTCCATGACCATCTCCGGATTCGCCGAAGGAGAGAGCCCCGAGGCAAAACCTTCACCGGCCTCGAGGGCCTCCTCGATCTGCGCCGCCGTCGCCAGCTCTATTGCGCCCGTCTCCTCGTTGGCGGCCCCGAGCAGGGCGTTCTCGTGGCAGAGCTTCGTGAAGCCCACCATGTTGCCATTCGCCGTCAGGCCCTGGAGCTGCTGCCCGAACCGCTGGAGGCTAGTCATCATGTTCGGCTGCATCTCGCGCAGCGGCGCCGCGTTGGGATCCTGCTCGTTGATGGTTACCAACATCACCATGGCCGCGACCTTCCACGCGTCCTCCACTTCGACGAAGAGGGTCGCGAGGCGCACCTGCTGGATCACCGGGGGCGTCTCGGGCCCGAGGGTCATGGGCACGAGGGCGTAGGCCGCGCCCTGGCCGATCCACGGTTCGAACTCACCGAGGGTGAAGTCGGTCGGAGTCGGGTGGGCGGCCGTCTGCTCCAGGAACTCCGCTCGGCCCAGCACCTCGTCGAACGGGTCCGTGCGCACGACGCAGGGGTCGGTGATCAGCTCGCCGAGGGCCTCGGCATCCCCGGCCTGAGCGGCCGCGAGCAGGGCATCCAGGGTGGCGGCGATCTCCTCGGCATCGGTCTGAGCACACGCGGCAAGCGGTAGCAGGAGCAGGGCCAAGCAGCAACTCCATCGTGCGATCCGCATCTCGATCACGCCTCTCTTTAGAAGGTCTCGACGTGCTCCACCTTGATCTCGAGCGCTCCAACGACCTCCATGACGCGCCAGACACTCTCGACGTCACCCCGCAGGAAGGTGATGTGCGTCGCATCCACGGGCCGACCCGAACGGGTTGGGTCGAGGGGCACCCAGCCGTTCTCCGCGCCCAGCCAACTCTCAGCCCAGGTGTGGAAGTAGAAGGACCCCTGGGAGTAGACGACTCCCGTGCACAGCCGCGAGGGGATGCCCACGGCCCGGGCGAGGCCCGCGTAGAGGGCCGCGTAGTCCCGGCACACGCCGCGGCTGGACTCCAGGATCTGGGTCGACGTGCGGGCGGTGTCCATGATGCCCCCGAAGGTGGTGCGTGCATCCACCCACGCGTTGAGCGCCTCGGCGGCTCGGGCGGCGTCCTCGATCCCCGCCGTGACCTCGCGCGCCGCGCTTACGATCGCCGCATCTCCGCTCGTGATGAAGGCATCTGGCTCCACATACCGGCGCAGCTCCTCGGGCGCCTCGTAGCCCAGCGCTGGGCCGGCCACATCCTCGATCGCCTGGGCTTGAACGACGACGCGGTAGCCGCCATCCTCCAGGGGCGTCACCTCTTGCCGGCCCTCGATGGTGGGCATACCCTCCTCCAGGTCCAGGCCGCGAAGGGTCACCCCCAGGGCGCTGACGGTGCGCGGGTCGGGAAGCGGGGTCTCGACCGGCACGCCCAGGCCCGAGTCGACCGGGGGCAGATCGCCGGCCGAGGTCAGATCACGTGCCTCCTCCTCGCTCGTGAAGTCGAAGACGATGCCGAAGGCCCCCGTGCCCCGGACGAGCCGCCACTCCCGGTCGAGGCTCAGACTGTACGTCCCGGCCGAGAAGTTGCCGGACACTGTCCAGCCTCCGTCCTCCAGAGCGGTGAGCGTGGTCTGGGCGTACTGGACGCGGTCGGTGAGAAGGTTGAAGTAGACGGGGTTGGCCGGCGGGTCCTCGGGGGGCAGGGCGAGGAAGGAGAGTTCCCCCACGAGGGGCAGATCGGCGGGGAGATCCACGGTGAAGGTGGACTCGCCGTCGTAGGAGTGGCGCGTCACCGTCGCCGTGGTCTCCGAGAAGACAATGGTCTTGCGCGTCGGCTCGGCGCCTGCGGGGATGACGGCCTCCACCCGCTTCGGCCGTCCGGCGCTATCCACCCACTGGACGATGGAGATCTCCATATCCATGGGGACGCCCAGATTCGCCATGCGGGCCGTGACCTCGATGCCCATGCGGAGAAGGCCGGCGTACTCGCCCTCGGCCTCCACCGTGGAGGTCAGGTGAGCGAAGCCTATCTTCTGTTCACCCCAGAGGATGGCGGCCCACTCATCGCGCTCACGGGGTTCGGGCGCCTGGGCCCGGCACGCGAGGATGGGCGCGCATAGGCAGATCAGGCCGCAGAGAAGCGCCGTGCGGGCCACTGCTAGAGGTCTCATGGGATTGCCTCCTCGCCCCTACTGTGGGGCTGGCGCAGCCGGTATCAGTTCCACCTCGTGGCTCAAGCGGAACACATGGTGCCCGCCCGGGTGGAGCCCAGGCCTCTCGCTGAGTACGATGGTCTGCGGGTCCGTCCGGCCCAGACCCGTCGCGGCGCCGTAGGACTCGGGCGGGATGACGTAAGAGCTACGGCCGGGCGCGGTGTCCCCGGGCGACTTCAGGAGCTGCTCGAACGCCTGGCGCCCCATCCGCTCGATGAGGGCGGGGGCGACAAGCTCGACCCAGAAGTCCTCCTTGCGCGTGTCCAAGTTGACGTGGGCTTCCTGGAAGCTCTGGTCCGTTGGGTCGGGCAGGTGCGGACGCAGGCGGCCCTGGGCGTCTTCCTTCCACTGGTTCTGCATGGACCACTCCAGGAGCGCCGTGGCGAGGATGCGGAGGTTCCGCTTGCTCTGGGTGACGGCCGCCTGCTCGCGGGTGCCGAGCTCGAAGAACCGGATCTCGCCGCCCGATGCCACGGCGACGATGTGGCCGGTGGGGTCAGGCGTCATCTCGAAGGCGAGATCGACGAGCATGGGGTCCGACCACTGGGGCTCCAGAACGCTCTCCTGGCCGGGGCCGAGGGGCAGGAGCCGTATCGTCGGCGGCTTGGGGTTGGCGGGGTTGGGGCGCGGATTCTGGAGCGCCACGAGGGCGCGGTCGCCGTCGACCCACCGGGCATACTCGTAGGCGCCCTCATCGCTCGAGCCGCGGATGCGCCGTAGGCCGCGACCCTCTACGGTGAACAGCCAAAGCTCCCGAGCCGAAGGTGGCGACGTGAGGCTCAGCGTCATCACGAGTTGCGACTCATCGCTCGACCACGCGAAGGAGTCGATCCACTGAACGTTGGCGGGCAGCGGGATCAGTTCCATGGTCTGCGGGGCCGTCGCCCAGCCTGCGGCGTCCTCCCAGAGGGTGAGAAGGCCGACCTGGGGCTCCTTCCTGGGACGGCCTTCGGCCACCGCCTTGAAGTGGCCGTAAACGAAGGCTAGCCGGCCCGAAGGGGAGAGCACGAGGGACCGGGGAAGCCCCTCGCCGACCGAGGTCCAGCCAGCGGCAACCCGAACGGCCTCACTCCACTCCGCCTCGGGGTCGATCAGGCAGATCTGCGTGTCCCCTTGAGCGTCGCCCTGCGCGTTCCGCACCGCGATGAAGCGCTGGGGCGGACCTGGCGCCCAGATGAGATCCATGAAGCCGCCGCCCCGGGTCACCCGTTCGGCTGTGCCCCCATCGAGCCGTGAGATGACGATGTCACCGGACCCGGGCCGCTGGGGGTCGAGCTCCACGTAGGCGAGCCGCGTGCCATCGGGGGACCAGGCGGGGTACGCCCCGGGGGCGTCCATTGTGACCCGCTGCCACGTCAGATCCACAAGATCGAGGACCGCGATGTCGCGCCGCGTCTCCTGGGTGGAGATGTGGGTCCACTCGGTGTAGGCGATCCGGTCGCCCGTGGGCGACCACACGACCTCGCCGCGGTTAGTGCTGATGAGCGGACCCGCTGCGATAACGCTCTGGCTGGGGGGCGCCGTAGCGTCCTGGGCGAGCGCCAGGGCGGCGGAGAGTGCCAAGGTGATCGTGGCTGTAAGCCACCGGCTCAACATCATGAGCCCTCCTTCGGTCAGGCAGAGATAACGGCTTGGGCGGGCGATCTGGCCCCCGCCTATGCTAACGCGGCGAAGGGCCGCCTTGTTCCGTGCTTCCGCCCCGTCGCGCCGCGTCCCCTATGCTACAATCCGCGTGATCAGATGGAGAGGATGACCGCCCGTGTCGCGTTTCGACTCTGACTTCACCCGCCGCCTGCTCGATAAGGCGCGAGGCACCTTCGGCTCGATGGACGCCGTCCGTTGTTTCGTGGCTCCGGGCCGCGTCAACTTGATCGGTGAGCACACGGACTACAACGACGGCTTTGTGCTGCCCGCCGCCCTCGATTTGGCCCTGGTCGCGCTTCTCGCACCACGGGAGGACAACAAGGCCATCGTCGTCTCCATCGACAAGGGACCGGATGACGAGTTCGCTCTGGACAACATCCCGAGACTTCCCAACCACGAGTGGACGAACTACGTTCGAGGCGTCGTGCTGGCCCTCCAGGCCAAGGGGGGGCAGATCGGCGGCTTCACTATGGTGGTCGGCAGCACCATCCCCGTAGGCTCGGGGCTCAGCTCCTCGGCAGCCCTGGAGGTGGCCACGGGCTTCGGCCTAGGGAAGCTCTTTGGACCCGAGCTGTCGGGGCCCGAACTCGCAACGATGTGCCAGCGCGTCGAGAACGAGTTCGTGGGCGTCAACTGCGGCATCATGGATCAGTTCATCGTGGCCAACGGCCAGGCCGATCACGCTCTGTTCCTGGACTGCCGCGATCTCACGACCGAGCATGTGCCCATCCCCTCCGATCTGGCCATCGTCATCTGCGATACCCGGCACCCCCGCGCCCTCACCGACGGGCCGTACAACGAACGGCGCGCGAGCTGCGAGGAGGCCGTGGAAGCCATCGCCGCCGACCAACCGGCGGTCACGGCGCTGCGGGACGCGGACATGGATCTTCTCAACCAGGCGCGGGGCCGCATGTCCGAGCCCGTCTATAAGCGAGCGCGGCATGTCATCACCGAGAACCGCCGTGTCCTCGACTCCGTCCGAGCGCTGAAGCAGGGGGACGCCGTTACCTTCGGCAGGCTGATGAACGAGAGCCACGACAGCCTGAAGGACGACTACGGGGTGAGTTGCGACCAACTGGACCAGATGGTGAACATCTGTCGCGGCGTCGACGGGGTCCTGGGCTCCCGATTGACGGGCGCCGGCTTCGGGGGCTGCACGGTCACCCTCGCCCGCGCCGACGCTGTCGAGCGGCTGAGCGAGGCAGTCCTCACCCAGTACCCCGTTCAGCCCAAGGGGCCCGCCTTGGTCTATCGGTCGCGCGCCATGGCCGGGGTCCGGGAGGAGGACCCTAAAGCGATCCTCGGCGATCTCTGAGGCCGGACCTTGGAGCCCTTCGGCGGCGGTTGGAGCGCCGGGTATGCCCCTCGCTGATGACATCCCCGTGAACGACCAGGTCACCCTGCCTGGCCACGAGTTGTGGTTGGAGTTCTCCCACGCGTCGGGCCCGGGCGGTCAGAACGTCAACAAACTCAGCACCCGGGCGACCCTCTGCTGGTCCGTGGACGCCAGCGGAGCCCTCACGCCGGAGCAGAAGCGACGAGTCAGGACGAGGCTCCGGAGCCGGATCAGCGTCGATGGGGTGCTACGGGTCTCCTCGTCTCGGCGCCGCTCCCAACTGGCCAACCGCAGGGAGGCGGAACGGCGCCTCGCGGAGCTTCTGGCCGAGGCCCTTCAGAAACCGAAGCCGCGGATACCCACCAAGCCCTCCCGGGCGAGTCAGGAGCGGCGGTTGAGCGCGAAGAAGCGGCGCGGCGATCTGAAGCGGGCTCGGGGAGCGGTCCGCGACTGGTAGCCTACTCGGGCAGCAGCGGCTCCACGATGTCGGTCCAGAGCGCGTACCCCGCTTCGCTGAGGTGAAGGCCATCCTCCAGGTAGAGCTCCGGCCTCGGGGTGCCGCCCGGGCCGAGAAGGATCTCGTTCGTGTCGACGTAGTGCATCCATTCGTGGTCCCGTATCACCACATTGATCAGGCAGTTCGCCCGCCGCATCTCGTCGACCACGTCCCATCGCGCGGCGCTTGGCTTGATGGGCAGGTAGTAGAGCGGGGTACCCGGGAGCTTCTCCTCGACGAGCGCCGCGAACCGCACGAAGCCGTCGCGAACCTGCTCCGCCGGTCGCCCTCCCGCGATGTCGTTGTCGCCCTCGTAGAGGAAGATGGCCCGTGGTCGGTACGGGGCCACGATCCGATCGAAGAAGTAGACCGCATCGGACATGGTGGAACCGCCGAAGCCGCGGTTGATGATGCCCCGATCGGGGAACCACTTATCCGTGTTCCACATCCGGATGGACGAGCTGCCGACGAACAGGATCTGCCTCTCGGGGGGCATGGACTCCGCGTCCTGGGCCTCAAAGGCTCGAATGTCGGCTTCGAAGGGGTTCGGCGGCGGCGCTTCCTCCGCAGGGTCGGCGACGCCGACGCCATAGGTAACGGAGAACGCGAACGCACCAAGCATGAGGACCCTCCAGGCCATGTCGTCATCCCCTTGGCGTAATCGAGAAGCTCGGTCGGCGGACCACACCCTTGCCGACCGGCAGGGCCTCTTCGCTCCGGGGGGAATAGGGTCCTCCCCGGCATACCGCCGGCGGAGGGAGGACGGGGGAGATATGGATCATCAGTTCGAGGGCCGATGTGTCGCGGTCACGGGCGGCTGCGGCTTCATCGGCGCGAACTTGCTCCTCACTCTCGTCCCTCGCCATCCTGCGGCGCGCTTCGTGAACCTCGACTGCCTCTCTTACGCCGCGGACCCGGCACGGGTCGCGGCCATCGAGGCCGCGCCCAACTACACATTCGAGCGGCTGGACATTCGCGACCGCGAGAGCGTGGCCGAGGCCTTCGGCCGACACGACATCACCGACGTCATCCACCTAGCCGCCGAGAGCCATGTGGACCGCTCTCTCTACGACCCCGCGGTGTTCGTGGAGACGAACGTCCTGGGCACTTTGAACCTCTTGGACGCCCTGGTGGCTCGGGAGAGGCACGGCCGGTTTCTCCACGTCTCGACCGATGAGGTCTACGGGAGCTTGCCCCTCGATAGCGCGGAGCGGTTCCGAGAGTGCAGCCCCTACGATCCCAGCTCGCCCTACTCGGCCTCGAAGGCGGCCTCCGACCATCTCGCCCGCGCCTACCACCGCACCTACGGCCTTGATGTGGTCGTCACCAACTGCTCGAACAACTACGGCCCTTGGCAGTTCCCCGAGAAGCTCATCCCCCTCATGATCTCGAACGCCTTGGAGGGACGCGAGCTGCCCGTCTACGGCGATGGGCGCAATGTACGGGACTGGATCCACGTGAGCGATCACTGCGAGGGGCTCGAGGCGGCTTTTCTCCGAGGCGAGCCCGGCGGCACCTACAACCTGGGCGCTGACGCCGAGCGAAGCAACCTCCAGGTGGTCCAGGCCATCTGCGATCTCGTAGACGCCATGGCCAGCCCCCTTCCCTCGGGGGCGTCGCGGCGGAGTCTGATCCGCTTCGTGGCCGATCGCCCTGGCCACGACCTGCGGTACGCCATCGACGCCTCCCTGGCGCGATCTGAGCTGGCCTGGGCGCCACGGCGGCGCTTCGAGGAGGGGCTGGCCGACACGGTCAGCTGGTATCTCGAGAACCGAGACTGGGTGGCGGCATGCTGCGGTGGTGGGGCCTTCGTAGACCACTACGCCCGTCACTATCGCCCCGGGAAGGGTGGCTCGGCATGACCGGCCGCGTGCGCAAGGGGATCATCCTGGCGGGGGGCAGCGGGACTCGGCTCCACCCCCTCACGGACGTAACCAGCAAGCAATTACTGCCCGTCTACGACAAGCCGATCATCTACTACCCACTGACCACGCTGATCCAGGCGGGCATCGACGACATCCTCATCATCTCCACCCCGCGGGACCTGCCGTCCATCGAGCGGCTCCTGGGAGATGGCGCGCGGCTGGGGATCCGTCTGCACTACGCGGAGCAGCCTCGCCCCGAGGGAATCGCCCAGGCCTTCCTCATCGGCGAGGAGTTCATCTCCGGGCAGCCCGTCACCCTGATCCTGGGTGACAACCTGTTCTACGGTGACCTGGAGGGCTTCCGCGAGGCTTTGAGCGCGGGGAGCGGGGCGGCAATCTTCGGTTACCCCGTCGCCAACCCATCGCGCTACGGCGTGGCCGAGGTGGATGCCCAGGGCGCGGTTCTGTCCATCGAGGAGAAGCCATCCGAGCCCAGGAGCAACCTGGCCGTGGCGGGGCTCTACGTCTACGACGGGCAGGTGTGCGAGCTGGCGCGGGAGCTGCGGCCGTCGGCGCGAGGGGAGCTGGAGATCACCGATCTAAACCAGGCGTACCTGCGCCTGGGGCGGCTACGGCTATACCGTCTGAGCCGGGGCACCGCGTGGCTTGACACAGGGACCTTCGAGAGCCTCCTCGCGGCCTCGATGTTCGTGGGCACCATCGAGCAGCGGCAGAGCGTGCGTATAGGTTGCCCCGAGGAGGCGGCGCTGCGGGCGGGGTTCGTGAGCCCGGAAACGATGATGCAAGCGCTTGCTGACGCCCCTGCAAGCGCTTACACAACGTATATCCGCATGGTCTGTGAGGAGATCGCGAGCGGCATCTAGCTACCCCACAGGAAGCCTTCAAGTGCGGGCAGATCGCTGAAGTCAGGCACGATGAGGTGGGCGCCGGCCCGGATGAGCCGTGCCCGTCGGGCGGGGTCGGGCTTCGAGTCGCGAGCGGGACTCGCGGCAACCCCGACGGCGATGGCGCCGGCGGCTCGCGCGAGGCGTATCTCAACGGGGCCGTCGCCGAAAACGGCCAGCTCGGGCCCCGAAAGCTGATGGCGCTCGAAGAGTTCGCGGATGAACGACTCCTTGGAAAAGTCCTGGTAGGTGCGGAGAGCGCCGAAGATGCCGCCATCGATGAGGGGGGCAATCCCGACGCACGCCGCCTCGCGCCGGACATCGGGCTGGTCGGTGCCGCTGGCGACGTAGAGCGTGACAGCGCGGTCTCGGAGGCGCTGGATGAACTCCAGCGAGCCGGGCACCCGATGCGCCGCAGGGTCCTCCGTGCCCGCCTCGAGTGCCTCGACGGTGTCGCGGATCACCTCATGGAGCCGGCCAATGTAGATGTCCTTATAGCCCTGAGCGTCGAGGATCCGATCCGGGGGGACCTTGCCGTGAGCGCGGACCATCTCGACCAGATGCTCCATCTGGAGGATGGTCTGGATGCCCGTGGATTCGTCGATGTATTCCAGGACCTCGGCCTCGATCTCGGGGGTGGGGGGCTCGCCAGGGGCGATGGCCTCGCACATGACAGGCGCCATGACTCGCTCCCAGCCCTCACGTATGAGGGAGACGGTGCCATCGAAATCGAAGAGGGCGTGCTGTATGCCCGCTCCACGGGGCGGGGTGTCGAGGATCTCCAGATAGGACATTCGCTCATCCTTTAGAGCTCGGCCGAGAGGCCCTGAGCCATCTTGATCTCGTGGTCGTGGTTCACGGTGAAGGCGGTGCGGTGGGTCACATAGTCGATGAGGGTCGCCGCGCCCGGATGGCCGTTCCCGCTGCGCTTCATGCCACCGAAGGGCAGATGAACCTCGGCCCCGATAGAGGGGAGGTTCACGTAAAGGAGCCCTACCTCGAGCTCCTCGCGGCACTCGCGCCACTTCCGGTAGTCCTCTGTGATGACCGCCGCCGCCAGCCCATAGGGGACCTCATTATGGATGCGGATCGCCTCATCGAGCCCGTCGACGGGGAGGATGGCGACATGGGGAGAGAAGGCCTCCTCGTTGAGCACCCAGGAGTCGTCGCGGTACTCACCCCGGTAGACGAAGGGGGAGACGAAGTAGCCGTGCTCGTGCTCGCCCCCGGTCAGCCGACCGCCATCCAAGAGGACTTCGAAGCCTTCCTCACGGGCTCGGGCGTTGTGCCGCTCGAACTTCTCGCGCCCCTGCTCGTTCACGAGGGGCCCGGTGAAGACATCGCGGTCCATGGCGTTGCCGATCCTGAGGCGCTGGCTCGCGTCCAGGAAGCGCTCGGTGAACTCCGCCTCGCGCGTGCGGTCGACGAGGATGCGGCCGACGGAGACGCAGCGCTGGCCGCTCGTCTTGTAGGCGCTCATGACGGCCGCGGGGATGGCGATGTCCATGTTGGCGTCGTCGAGCACCAGCAGCTGGTTCTTCCCACCCAGCTCGCAGGCGGCGAACTTGATGGGATCGGTGGCGACGAACTGCTGGATCGACTGGCCCACGGCGAAGGAGCCGGTGAAGAGGATCAGTCGGGTGTCAGGATGGTGGGTGAGCACCTCGCCGCAGTCGGGTCCTCCGCCGTGGATGACGTTCACCACGCCCTTCGGGAAGCCGGCCTCATCCAAGAGCTGGGCAAGCTTATACCCGCAGGCTGAGGAGTAGGGCGAGGGCTTGAGGACACACGTGTTCCCCTCCAGAACGGCGGGCAGCACCTCCCAGAGCGGAATGGCGACGGGGAAGTTCCAGGGCGCGATACAGACGGTGACACCCTTGGGCTTCCGAATGATGTAGGCGTCCTTGGCGGGGATCTCGGACGGGACCACGAAGCCGTTGGGCTGCCGCGCGTAGCCCGCCACGAACTGGGTCATGTGGATGGCCTCGATGACGTCGGCGTAGGACTCGTTCCACTGCTTGCCCACCTCGCGGGCGCAGAGTTGGATCAGCTCGTCCCGGTCGCGCTTCAGGAGCTGGGCGAAGTTGTCGATGATCTCGCCCCGGTTGATCCTGGAGAGGCGCTTCCACGAGGGGAACGCGGCGCTGGCGGCGGCGATGGCCTCGTCGGCCTCGGCCTTGCCCGAGGCGGGGAAGACGCCCACGGTCTCACGGATGTCCGAGGGGTTCACCGACTCGAAGGTCTCGGACGCATCGCGCCACTCGCCGTTGATGTAGTTCCTGCCTTGGATCACGGTCACGCTGGCACCTCCTAGGGGCGCGCCCATCGGGCGCTCAATGGGTCATTCTACCTCATGGGCTCAGGGCCTGCGTCCAGGGCAGGCCGGGGCCCACCGATTGGGGAAACGCGGGTCACACCATTATCTCGAACGGGATCGGAGGCGCTCATGCGCGCGAAAGCCCTGGTGTGCAGCGCATCTCGTGAGTTCCAGTTGAAAGAGGTGGAGATCGGCGAGCCAGGTCCCGGCCAAGCCCTCATCCGGACCGTTTGCTCCGGGGTGAGCATCGGCACGGAGTTCGCCCTGATCCGGGGCCGGATCTCCTGGGGGCCCTATCCCCTCTGCACGGGCTACCAGGGGGTCGGGGTGATCGAGGCGGTGGGATCGTCCCTGGAGAGCTTCGCCGTGGGCGACCGGGTCTACTACCGGGGGCACATGGGGTCAATGTCGCTGGAGGGGCAGATCGTCTCGCCCGTCTCGGGCACTCACTGCAGTCACGTCATCGCGGGGACGCACGCCACCCATGGCATGGACCGGTTGCCGGAGGGGGTGCCCGTCGAGGAGGCGAGTTGCTTCGTAATGCCGGCGGTCGGGCTGCTGGGAGTGGACATGGCGCAGCCCAGGGTGAGCGACCGCGTGATCGTCTACGGTGTGGGCGCCATCGGCCTGGGAGCGGTCGCGTGGCTCGCCTTGCGCGGCTGCACCGTCACTGCCATCGACATCGATCCCGTGAGGCTCGAGGTGGCCCGGAGGCTCGGGGCCGATCACCTCATCGACGCCTCGTCCTCAGATGTCGCCGCGGAGGTGGCGCGCCTCTGCCCCGGCGGGGCGGACGTGGTGTTCGAGGCATCGGGCAACCGCGAACTGGTGGGTCCGGCCATCGAGATGTGCCGGACGGAGGGCACCTTCGTGTGGCAGGGCAACTACGGCAAGGAGCCGCTGCCCTTCCGTTTCCTCCCGCCCCATGGCCGACGGTTGACCATGAAGTTCCCCTGCGATGACGGCTATGGTCCGAACCGTCGGGCAGTGATGAAGAACCTGGCCATGGGGTCGCTTCGCTGGGGCGAGACGATCACCCACCGGGTGTGCGCGGAGGAGGCCCCTGGCTTCTTCTCTGATATCGAGCGCGGCATCCGGAGCGATGTGATCCAGGCCGTCGTGCATTGGAGCGACGAGTAGGCGCGAGCCCCGGTCTGGGAGTCAAGAGGGCATGCCCTCTTGCGGGGCATGGGGCGGAGCCCATAGGTCGCCGGGCGCCGCTACAGGACCTCGGCCGCGGCCTGATTGATGCGCTTGATGAGCGCCGTCACCTCCGCCCGCTTCCGGTCGGGGTGGTTCCCGATCATCACGGTGCGACTGAGGATATCCAAGGACCGCTGGCACATCCCCTTCGGGTACTTCCGCCGGCACTTCCTGTTCTGGGGCAGGTTGTACGGGTTCAGGGCGGGGTGGTGGGCGCCCTGGTGGTCGAGGACCGGATCCCACTCGGTGAAGACGTGCCGGCCCGTTTTGCCCGTGACGGTGCCGCCCGTGAGGGAGGCGAAGGCGTCGGCGGCCGGCTCCGACGGGAGGGTGTACACGACCTGCGCGCCGCACTCCCACTCGGGGCTCCGCGAGGGAGCGGGCGTCAGCCCGGTGTCCGCGGTCTCCTCGAGGATGCGCTTCTTCTGCTTCCGTAGGGCTCGGATCATCGAGGGGAGCCGATCGAGCTGGACGTTCATGAGGGCGCCCTCGATCTCCGACGCCCTCGATCCCGTGGCGGCGAAGGGGCGGAAGTCCTCTTGCCGGCCAGTCCAGTAGAAGCTGCAGCAGTCGACCATGCACGCGGCCCTCGCGGCGGCCTCGTCGTCGTCCGTGACGAAGGCGCCGCCCTCGCCGGCGGTCATATTCTTGTAGTAGTTGAAGCTGAAGGCGCCGGCATGGCCGATGCTGCCCAACTTCCGCCCCTCGTACCCGCCGCCAACGGCTTGGCAGGCGTCCTCGATGACGAGGAGGTCGTGTTTCCGGGCGACCGCCATGAGGCCATCCATGTCGCAGGAGAGGCCCCACATGTGGACGGGGATGACGGCGCGGGTCTGGGGCCCGACGGCCTCATCGACGGACTGGGGGCAGAGGGTGAGGCTCTCGTCGATGTCGACGATGATGGGGATGGCCCCGACCGAGAGGACGGAGATGGCGGTGGCCATGTAGGTCTGGGCGGGGACGATGATCTCGTCGCCCGGTCCGAGACCGAGGCCGCCGAGAACGGCCGTCAGCGCGGTGGTGCCGCTGGAGGTCATTCGGCAGTGTTTGGCGCCCACATACTTGGCGTAGCGCTTCTCGAACCTCTCGCACTCCCCGCCGATGTGGTAGCGGAACAGTTCGCCACTGAGGAGGACTCTGGCAACGGCGTCGACTTCTTTCTGGCCTACTCGGTACATGGGGTACAATCCCTCCAGCTCGGTGACGGTTACGCGCTAGGGTTCGGGCGATGCGCGCTCATACCTGTCGCCGAGGCAGCATCGAGAGCCGGACTCGGCGCGGCGCCGCAGGTCGGCTCGGTAGGCCGCGGAGGGAACTATGGGTGGCCGCCAACAACCGGCGGTACGGCCGGGCTGCTGGCTCTTCATCCTGCTCAGCAGTGGGCTGCTGCTCGGCATCTTCGCGGGCTGGATCCCCGTACCGACACCGATAGCGGAGCAGGGCGAGCGGATCCTGGGCTCGGTCCCCGTCCAGGAGATGCTCGGCACGGGGCCGGGCGACGCGCCGGTTCGCGTCGGGCTCGATGAGGCTGACCGGGAGCGGATCCGCACGGCGCTGTTCGAGGCGATCAATCGGGACCGGCTTGCCGCGGGCCTGCCGCCCGTAACGCTGGACGATCGTCTGATGGCCCTGGGGGACTCCCACTGCGAGGAGATGGTGAGGGGAAGGTTCGCCTCCCACTGGAGCCTCGATGGCCTCAAGCCGTACCACCGCTACAGCCTCGCGGGCGGCTCGGGCCACCACGAGCAGAACGTCGCTTGGCGGCGAGATTCGCGCGGCTACGCGGACGCGGACCGCGCACTGGCTGACTGCCTGGCCTCCCATGGGGAGATGATGGCGGAGCGACCGCCCAACGATGGCCATCGGCAGACGATCCTGAGCCCCAAGGTGGACCGGGTGGGGATCGGGCTCGCGGTGGAGGGCGAGTACCTCGCCTTCACCCAGGAGTTCGCGTCCGATGCCGTCTGGTTCCTGGAGCCCGTGTCGCGTCGGGTCGAGCCGAAGGGCAGGGTTCGAGTCGTCGTCGAGGTGCCCGCGGGTCAGGAGCTCTCCATGGTCGTCCTGCGGCGCGAGCGGCCTCCCCGGCCCCTGACGGGCACGCAACTGATGGCGCGGGGCAGTTACGGCTACGAGGGCGAGGACGTGCTGCACCTGCGGCCGGCGCTGGGCCCGGGCTGGAAGTACGCCGATGGCTCCACGGGCGAGATGGCTCGGCGCGGACAGGTGTACACGGGCGAGTTCGATATGCCCTCGGTGCGAGGGCTCTACACGCTTCTGGCGGGGGTCGATGGGGAGGTCCGGGCCGCGGTCACCCTGGCCTGCCCGGGGGATCTGGTCGACGGTTCGCGTTACCTCTGGCCCTAACCGCCCAGGCTGCGGAGGTACTCACTGAACGGCTTCCCCACGAAGCTATCGCCGCGCCGGACACTGTCGGCGGCGAGGTAGGGCAGAATGGGCCGGTCGTCGGTGTGCAGCGGCGGATCCCAGCCTGCCGGCACGCGGAGTGGGCCAGCGTAGAGGCTCAGAGCCTCGCCGGGGTCGTCCAGGAGGGGATCATCGGGAACCGGGGACAGCCGCGTCCGCGGAGGGCGGCTGCCTCCTCCCACGAGGGCGATGATGGGTCGGTCTGGGGTGTCATCGCCGCGGAACACCTGAGCATCGGGAAAGACCGACAGGAACGTGCGAGCGACGATGGCGTACTCCCGCTCGGCCAGTTGGTACATAGGCAGCCAGAGCCAGAACGCGCCGTCGGGGGCCAGCCGGCGGCGAGCGGTCCTCAGGAAGTCGGCGCTGTAGAGGGCGCCCGCGGACTCCTGCCACGGCAGGACCAGATCGCAGACGATGATGTCGTAGGCTTCCCCCTCCGCCTCCAGCGCCAGACGGCCATCCTCCGGCACGAGCCGAGTGCGCGGATCGCGCAGCACGGCGCCGTTCTCGTGAGAGAAGAAAGCCGCGGCCTCGATGACCTCGGGAACGATCTCGTAGACGGTCAACCGCTCGACGGGATGATCCAGGGCGGCGCCGGCGGTAATGCCCGTGGCTAGGCCGATGCAGGCGACCCGGCGGGGCGCTCTGTGGAGCAGTAGCGGGAGGTGCATCTGACGGCGCTCAAGGGTGGCGCTTCGGGTGCCCCCCAGGCGGTAGTGGCCGTCCAGGGTCATCAGCCGCTGACCGCCCGATTCGTGAACACGGAGCATTCCCGACGGGGTGTGGGTCGCGTACAGGATCCCGGGCGGCAGGGGCCGCATCGGCCGGAGGAGGCCGTTGCCGGCGAGCACCAGGCCGGCGGCAACGACGAGCGTGCCGAAAGCGGCGAGGGTTACGGCGGGGGAGGTGCGCCTGACCCGACCGAGAGCCCCAATCGAGAGCAGGCCGTAGCCTGCCGCGACGAGGCCGACGGCGCCCGTGAGGCCCAGAGCGGGGAGGACCGCCTCGGCGGTCACGATGCCGGCGACCGCGGCGGCCAGGGCGTTCCAGGCCAGGGCGCGTCCGAGGAATGCCGCCTTGGGCCCATGGCGCGCCTCCAACAGGGCCAGAGTCAGCGGCAGCGCCATGCCGGCAAGCAGGCATATGGGGAACACCGTGATGAGGGCCAGGCTGGCGACCCGGGTCACGTATGCGCCCGCCGTGCAGCCCGCCGTGAGATACTCCATGCGGGTGACCGAGAAGAGGATCGACGGGCTCGCCATGACGAGCAGCCCCGCGAGAGCCATAGCCCCCGCGAGGACATGTCGGGGGTGAAGGCGCGTCTTGAGGCTGGTGGCCGTCAGCGCGGCCCCGAGGGCCAGGCCGCCGATGGCCACCAAAAGCATCGACGCGAAGCTGTAGACACAGTTCTGAAGCACCTGGGCGAGCAACCGGGTGCAAAGCACCTCCAGGGCGATGGTCAGCGCGCCCGAGCCCGCCGCCAGGGCGAGGAGATCGCCACTCCCCGACAGGGCCGAAGGGTGGATGACGGTCCGAGGGAGCACGACTCTCGCTCCCAGCCCGGCGGCGAGGGTAGCCACGGAGCCGCTCAGGAGCATGGTTCCGGCCAGGGTCTTACTCGCGCCGAGGGCGGGGATGGCCCAGAAGCCCGCGGCGCCGATGCCGAGGAACGCTCCCAGAAGGTTGGCGCTGTAAACGCCCACCGTGCGACTGCCGGGGCGCGCAGGGTCCTCGACGGCGCGCATGAGGGTGGGGAGGGTGGCGCCCATGGCGGCCGTCGCGGGCAGCATGGCGGCGACGGCCAAGGAGAGGGTAAGCGCGGCCGCCCAGGGGCTGCCGAGGCCGAAGGCCTCAACGCCCCATGCGTACGCCTGGCCGATCGCCCCGCGAGCGGCGGGTACCAGCGGCGCGACGAGGCCGATGGCCATCTCGAGTAGGCCGAATAGAAGCAGGGGATATCGGACCCGATCTCCCATGGGCGCCACGACCCGGGCGCCGACCGCAGAGCCCAGGAAGTAGGCGGAGAGAACCAGGGCCGCCGCCCGGGCCGAGGAGCCGAAGGGAATCGAGAGCCAGCGGAACCAGAGAAGCTCGTACGTCAGGCCTGCGGCGCCGGATAGGACGCAGGCCAGCAAGCAGAGCCGGTAGGTCCATCGCCCCGGCCCTTGTCCGGCGGCGCTCACTCCCGCCGATCCAGGTCGACGTTGCCACCACACTGAGGACACACCAGGACGCGCTCGCGGACAGGCAGGCTCGCCCCGCAGTAGGGACAGGAACGCTGCACCTTGCGGGCAGTGACCGCCTTGATGAGCCACTCCGTCCGCCCGGTGCGCTCTGCCAAGCCTTTGGCCGCCATGCGGTTGAGCGTCTGGGAGGCCTCCTCGGGGGAGAACCCGACCCACGTGGCGACCTCGCCCTCGGTCACCGTGCCGTCGGTGCCCCGGGCCATGTCGATGATGGATTCCTCCACCCGGTCGGGCCGCAACCGCAGCCTCCGCGTCAGGATCAGCACGGCGGGCACGAGTTGCACGATAGCGATCGCGAAGAGAACGAGGGCGATGGCGACGCGGCCCCCCAACTTCGAGCCGCCAGCAAGGCTTGCCACGCCCCAGAGGGCTCCCCCGCAGACGAAGGCCGTCGCCTCGAGGATCCACGCAATGAGCAGCGCGGTGACGCATCCCTGGTTCTTCACAAGGGCATCCTCCTTAGGCGTTCCAACGCTCCGTACCAGTGGAGAGGGCGTCGCCCATCTCAGTGAACATCCGCTCAATGGCGTCGCCCGAGAGCTGCCGGTCGATGACGCCACGGATAGCCTGCACGAAGGAGGCGGGATGGGCGGCCATCTGGCGCTCGTTCACGATGTACTGGGAGAGTTGCGTCCAGTAGCCGTGGAAGCTGATGACGGGGTCGGGGATATCGAGGACGAGCTTGGGCAGCTCGCTGTGAGCGTCCTGTTCGGCCCGGACCGAGCGCACGCTCTCCCGGAACCCATCCAATCCCTGGCCGATCCCTGAGAGCATGCCGAGCATCTCGGCGCCCGCCTGGAGAGCCTTCTCTTGCTCGTCCAGCACGTCATCCGAGAGGCGGTCGATCTCGGCGAGGAGGGCGTCCAGCTCGGAATGGCCCGTCGGCGGGGGTTCGGCGGCGCCTTGGACCATGCTGAAGAGGGCCCTGCGCTCCGCCTCGCCGCCCGCATCGTCGCGGATCTTCGCCAAGTCCTGCCTCATCCGCGCGACGCGCAGTTGGGCGGCCTGCCACTCGGTCTGAATGGCCAGCTCCTCCTCCGTGGCCGTCTGGAGCACGGTGACCCACTCGGACCGCACCTTGTCCAGAGCCCTGGCCACCGCGGCCAAGCGCTTGTCCAGGGCTAGGAGCTTCTTGCCCCGCTCCTGGATCGCGCGCTTCCGGAAGAGCAACCCGAACCACTTGGCCATACGCGCGATCTCGGCATCGAGGTCGTCTGACTCCTGGTCTAGGCGCGCCAGGTCAGCTTTGAGCGCCTCCTCGCGCGCATCCAGCTCCGGGTTCGTGGAGCGGAGGCCTGCTCGGATCTCCGCGACCCGGGCCAACTTCTCATCGGCCTTAGCCTGCTCGGCCCCGATGAGTTCGTCGAGAACGGTCGCCTCGGTCTCGAGAGACGCGGATTCCTGATCCACTCGGGCGTCCCAGTCGGCCACAAAGCTCCCATCGAGTTCGAATCGGGCGGTCCTGAGCACCTGTCGCGCCCGCTCCACCAGGTCCTGGCGTTCGAGGCGTGTGCGTTCCCGGGCGTCGTTGAGGGCCTGCTGCACCTCCTCGATCTCCCGATAGAGTTCAGCCACATGCGCCTGCGCATCGGTCACGAACCTCTCGAACTCGTGGATACTCAACCGAGCCATGGCCTACTCCCTTCGAGCCTTGCCAGGAGTCGCATTCACCGCGCCCACGCCGAAAACGCGTCCTCCGACCCGCCTCCGGAAGGACCAGAGACGGTCTCCGAGCTTCGAGCCGAGGCGCCCGTTCGCGCCGGGCCTCGCGTGGTCGATCTCGGCGAAGCTCTTGCGGTCATCCCAGTAGAGGGGACAGGCCCCGTAGCAGAGGGCGTAGTACGGGCACTCCGAGCAGCCCGGCGGGGCTGCCGCCTTGGATCGCCAGTACCGCGCGTTCGGCCCACGCCACACGTCCTCGAAGCCCTCCTCCAGCAGGTTCCCCACGCCGGCCTCGAAGCTCGAACAGGGAAGGACATCCCCGGCGGGGTTGACTGATAGGAGGCTCTCGCAGCAGGCGCAGGTGGAGGACGAGACCCCGTACTGCATGGGGTTGAAGAGGCAGAGGGGCGTGGGGGAGTACCAGACGGGCTTGATGCCCAGGCTCTGCGCCAAGTCGAACACCGGCGGCACCAGGTCAGGGAGTTCGCTGTAGTCGATGCGCATCTCGGGATCGCTGAGTGAGGCGCCGGTGCGGATGACGATGTTCAACGAGAAGTACTCCGAGAGCAGCTCGCGCACCAGGAACTCCACGAGTTCCGCGAGGTGATGCTTGTTGGGCCCACAGATGGTGGTGTTCGTGTGGGTGTGGATGCCCGCCCGCCGAAGCTCCCGCACCCCCTGAACCGTCTGCTCGAAGGAGCCTGGGCGCCCCACAATACTGTCGTGCAGCTCGGCGCTCCCCGCTTCGAGGCTCACCTGCGCCGAGTCGAGCCCCGCCTCGGCCAATCGATCCACCAGATCGGGCTCGGCGCAGCGGATGCCGTTCGTGATGATATTCACGCGGATGCCCTTGGCCTTAGCGCGAGCCACATACCGCGGCAGCTCCTTGATGAGTGTCGGCTCCCCTCCCGAGAAGGAGAGGGACGGGCACTGAGCCTCGTCCGCGATCATGTCGATGACTCGCTCGACCTCCTCCGGGCCCATCTCCCTGACATGGGTCCTCCGGTCGGGGGCGCTCGCGTAGCAGAAGCGGCAGCGGGCTTGGCAGCCATAGGTGAGGGCGATCTCCGACAGGATCGGCCACTCCAGGGGCTTGGTCCCGAAGCCGACGCGGCGGACATGCCCCATGTCGGGCGCCTCGTCGCGCAGCAGGCTGAGGACGGCTCCAGCCAAGCCGTTCAGGTCCGAGAGCACCCGGTCGGGCTCGACTCCGTACTCCTCCGCCACCCGGTGCGCGACGGCCCGCGGGTCCGGCTCCTCCGCCGTCGCATAGAGGCCTGTCATGATCTCCCACGCCGTGTCGTTCAGACGGAAGATCTTGTTGGGCCGGAGGATCATGGCCCGGTCAGCCTCACGGAGAAAGACGTGCCCACGGGTGCTTCGGACGAACTCAGCGAGGCCGTGGATGCGCTCCTCGGGCATCGGTTCGGCAGCCATCGGCGGTGGGTTGCCCAAGCGTCTCTCCTCTCCCTAGAAGCTGCTCACGCACGAGGAGACGCAGGCGGAGTGACAGGCCGAGTGAACGCAGGCCGAGTGGCAGGCGCTGTGGCATGCCGAGTGGACGCAAGCCGAGTGGCACGCCGAGTGGACGCAGGCGGAGTGACAAGCGGAGTGGCATGCCGAGTGGCAGGCGTCGTACCCGAGCTGGCCGCCCACCCGCTCGATGGCGTCCCCGAAGCCAGACTCCATCCGGGCCGCCACGCCGGAGATGGAACTCTCCACCCGCTCCGCGGCGCCGGCGGCGAAGCTCTCGATGCTCGACGCGACGGAATCGGCTCCTCGAACGAGAGGCGACTCAGCGAGAGCCTCGCCCAGGCCCTGGCTCGACTGGGAGGGCAGGGACTGGTACCGCCGGCCGAAGGCGTGATCGATGATCACCCAGTCCATGTACCGGTCCCAGAAGTCCCGGTCCGTGCGGCGTTGCTCGGCCGTGGTCCAGACCTCGTCGATGCGTCCCTGGTAGTGGCGTCTCGTCGCCTCGGGGTCGGCGTGCCACATCTTGCCTCGCAGGGAGCGGCCGACGGCATCGACGATCTTGGCCACCTCATCCCGGCGCAGGGTACCATCCTCGCGTACGGCGCCGATGAGCAGCCGCTCCCACTCCTCGGTGGCGAGGTGCGGCTGCACGACCTCCAGTTGGAGCGGCTTGAAGTTCACGACATTCACGGCGCCCGACCGAGCGAGGCGCATGACGACGAGCATGATGACCTTGGAGGGGTCGCCGATGAGGAGGGCCGCCTCAACGGCGTCCAGGTCGGGCACCTGCCCCTCGGTCTCGAAGACCTGCAGCTCGATCTCGGGGGTCTCGTACCGCTTGCGGCGCCTCCTCCGCGGCCGTCCCGTGCCCTTCGCGTAGGAGAGCACGAATCCGCTGGCGACCACCCCCGCTAGGCACAAGCAGCACCACAGGCCCCCGAGGCCCGGGCCCGATCCGCCCCCGCCACCCAGGGTGACGGGGCTATCCTGAAGCACGTGCTCCGTAGGGTTGGGGATGGCCGAGGCGGGGATGAAGAAGTCCTTGATGGTGAAGGGGCTCCTCGGCGGCGCGTTGTAGCGCTCGACGTGGAGCGAAAGGTAGGTCTTGCCCGAGGGCTCGTCGGGGGTAGGGAAGTAGACCCAGCGCTCGAACTGAGTGGGGTCGTTGGCCATAACGCCCGCGCCATCCACCACCTCGGGTGTCACCTGCTCCGCCTCCGTGATGGCAGAGTCGATGGTGATGGGTAGCACCAGCTCGATGATCTCGGTCTCGATCCTGAGAGGCCACTGGGGCGGTTGCCATGCGAAGGCGTACATTTCCGTGCCGTTGTAGGTGGTCGAGTCCCAGCAGTTAGCTTCGAGGCGGTAGCACATCGTGACGGTCACTGTCTCGCCTGCGGCGGTGCTGTGCTTCCATTGAGGGCTTAGCGACTGCCCCGAGCGGTCCACCTTCACCGGCTCCACGGAGCCATCGCCATGCTCGATGGTATGCCCTTCGAGGATGGCGACCTCGCAATGGAAGGGGCCGACTTCGGCGATGCGCGTGCGGCCCGACTCGTTCTCGGTGAATCGGATGGAGTGCTTCACCTCGAGCGTTCCGTCCGACCCGCAAACGGCGTACACTTTGACTTCCCGCAAGGTGACGGGATCCGCCGCAAGGGCCAGATGGTGGCCGAAGCTCACGAGCGCCGCGGCCACGAGGATTGACCGTAGGGTCCGCATCCAGGGCACCACCTTCCGGGTCGGCATCCGTGGTGGATGCCATCGAGTTACACTGTTCCACCCGACGCGTCGCCAACCTTCGCCCTGAAGGAGACGCCCGGCGCGTTGGGAGGTGACGGAGAGCCTCTGAGAGGACGGAGCGGGTGATGGCCACGGCCGGGTCTAGTCTCGTGTACCCATCGGAGTGTGGCCTGCCTCTGCCTCCTGGGGGAAGGCCCCTGGCCGACGACCAGAGAGAGCGACTCCTCGCCGAAGCCCTGGCCGAGTTCACCCCCGCCACCGATGGCGCCCAAGGGGTGGCCGCCATCGCGGAGCGTCTCCGAAGGGTTCGGGAGGGCCTGCTGCGCGAGATCTCTCTGGGCAATGGCTGGGAGCTCGCCGGGCGGCTGACCGTGGCTACCGATGCCGCGGTAGTGGCCCTCGCTCAACTGGCCATGGCGGAGACGGGCGCGGCCGCCTGTCCCATCGTGATCGCGGCGACGGGCGGCTACGGCCGCGGGATGCTTTTCCCGTGGTCTGACGTGGATCTGGCGATCATCCCCGGCGATGAAACCGATGACTCCGTCAGCGGCTTCGTACGCACGCTCCATCGCCTTGTCTTCGATTGCCTCTCCGATGGCGTGGGGCTGGACGTGGGCTACCAGTTCCGGCCCTGCAGCGACCTGCCCGCCGTTGACGCCCAGACGCGGACCACACTCCTCGACGCCCGACACCTCTGGGGCAGTCGCGCGGTCTACTCGACCTTCACTCAGGCGCTGAACGCTTCCATCGACCCAACCAAGGTGCTGCTGGACCTTATCGCGGAGCGCGAGGAGAGCGGGCTCGGGCGGCTGGGCAAGGTATTCCGACTGGAGCCCGACCTCAAACATGACCCCGGGGGCGTGCGCGACCTGAACTACGCGCTGTGGATCGCTCGCACAGCCCTCAGATCGACGACACCCATCGGGCTGGGCGACCTGCGCTCGGCCCTGCCCCTGGATCAGGACCACTTCGAACGCGCCGTGGCGGCGACGTCGGCCTTGGCCGATCTCCGTTACGCCCTGCATGTGGCCGCGGGCCGCAAGACGGACACCCTCTACAACACCCAGTGGAATGGGGTGGCGAGCCTGCTGGTCGAGCCGGGCAACGCGGGAGTGGACGCGATGCTTCGGATGCGGTTCGCCAGCGCCTCGGAGATCAGCGCCCTGAGCCGGCAGGTGGTCGAGTCCATCGTCGAGGGGCAGAGCCCCGTGGGCTCGGGCGTCATCCTTACGGGCGGCCGGCTGGCCCGGGCGGCGGAGGGCCTCGCGCCCCCGGCTCGGCCCGCCGCGGGTCCCCTCAGCGTCGAGGCCGCTCTGGTGGCCATCCGCGCCCACGCAAGCACGGGGGCGCCGCTGACGGAGGCGCTGCGGCGCGACATGGCGTCCATCGCGGCCCGGGTCAGCCCCGCCTCAGCCGAGGGGGCGGGGGAAGTCCTCCGAACCCTCATCGACAGCGAGCACGCGGCGTGTGGCCTACGACTGCTGCGCGACCTGGGCTGGCTACACCGCCTCCTTCCGGAGCTGGAAGGGGGCATCGGGGCCCCGCCCTACGACCCCTCCCACGAGTACGCGATTTGCGAGCACAGCCTGCGAGTCGTTGAGAACCTCACCTACCTCTCCGAACCCTCGCCGGAGGTGCTCGCGTCTATGGCTCAGCTCTGGCGGGAGCTGGATCACGCGGACCGGCGCGTGCTCATCGTGGCAGGGCTGCTGCACGACATGGGTAAGCCCGAGGCGCCGCGAGAGCACGCCGCCCGGGGGGCGGAGGTATGCCGCCAAGTAGGCTTCCGCCTGGGCCTGGAGGCCGATGATGTCGACATGGCGGCGAGGCTCATCGAGCTCCATCTGGAGATGGCGCGGCGGTCCCGGACCCTCGATCTGGACCAGGACATCACGATCCGCAACTTCGTGGAACTGGTGGGCGATGCGCGGACCCTCAACCTGCTCTACCTGCTGACCTACGCGGACACGAAGGCGGTTGGGTCGGGGGTGTTCGGCGACATCGAGCGGCGGCTCCTGGACGATCTCTACGCCCGGGCCCTGGCCGTGCTCGCCGAGGAGGGCATGACGGACACCGACCTGCAGGCGGCCGCGAAGCGGGCCACCGAGCGCGCCGTCGCTGAGTTGCGCATCCCTGGCGCCTCCGATGGCCGTATCCGGGAGCACTGTGAGCAGATGCCGGCCCTGTACGTGGTGTCAACGCCCCTCCCCGTGATGGGGATGCACATCGCCATGATCCGTGACCTCATCCAGCGCGATGAGCCAGTGATCGACTTCTATACGACGCCTGGCGAGAGTTACACGGAGCTAACCGTGTGCTGCTACGACGCTCCGGAGCCCGGGCTGTTCGCCCGGATCACCGCATGCCTGTTCGCGATGAGCCTAGACGTCCACGCCGCCCAGGTTCGCACCCGCCGCGGCCGCCGGCCGGTGGTCCTCGACACCCTTGTGGTGGGTCACCGTGGGAAGGCCGTGCCGGTGGATCTGCAGGAGCGCGTGGCTAAGGTGCTAACCCACGTCCTGCTGGGGAGGACTTCCTCGGAGGATCTCCTAATACAGCGCGGTCGCGCGATGCCTGCGATGGTGAAGTTCGAGAGCCTGTCGGTGCGTAACGACATGAGCGACGAGCATTCCGTCGTATGGGTGACCGCCGAAGACTGCAGCGGCCTGCTCTATCGCTTCGCTCGAGCGCTCACGGTATGCGGACTCAATCTGCATACAGCGAAGATCACGACATGGGGCGGATACGCCCACAACGTGTTCTACGTGACTGCTGAGGGTGAGCGCAAGGTGGCGGAGTGCGAACTGGATGGCCTGGCAGCACGGTTGAAGGAGTCGGTGCAAGTGGTTCCTGAGGCGCTGCTTGAGGGCGATCCTGGCGCGGGCCGAGACCGATAGGATTGAGTAGCGGGACATGAAGGATCAGGAACTCCTCGAGGCCTTGGAGGAACTGGCCGGGCGCCTCGACATACGCATACGTCGCGAGAGCTTCCGTGGGGACGGCGGCCTCTGCCGGCTTCGCGGCGAGTCGATGATCATCGTCAACCGGTCGCGTACCCCCGCCGAGCAGGCCGAGCTCCTCGCCAGCAGTCTCAGCCAGATGGATCTGGACGGCATCTACATCGCCCCGCAGGTGCGCGAGGCGATCGAGCGCCGACGCCTCGGCGTTGCTGACAGCGCCGCCGCGCCAACGGCGGAGCGCCTCGCCGGCTAGAGCGGCTGACCAGACCCCAATCAGGCCGCCTTCTGGCTTCCGCCCGCCGGGGCCAACGGGCCTGTCCTCACACCCGTCACTCTCACTGCGTGGGGCCGTGCTGACCTTGATTGGTACGATCTGGCAGGTAACCCCATAGTGACATCGGTGCCCCGCTTCGTGCATCAGGAGAGCTCAGTCTGCCGCATCGAAGTGAGCACCGGATGGCAACAGGCCCCCCGAGCACGGCGAACCCTCGGCTGGCGCCCACACGGAGAGTGGTATCTCAGCGTGGCCTGCGGCGGGAGGAGGGTGCGCCCCGCGTCCTGCGCGAAACATCCGCGGGGATGACGCACCGTGAAAGGGACCCCTCCATGGACCGCCTCCAGACTCTTACCGATGTGCTCCGCGCCTCGGCCGCCAAGTTCCCCGCCAAGGTGGCTGCCATCGACGGAGATCGCGCCATCACCTACGGCGAGCTCGCCGACTCGGCGGCACGGCTCGCGGGCGGGCTGACTCGGGGCTACCGCCTCGAACCCGGCGATCGGGTCGCCATCGCCTCGCCAACCTGTCTCGAGTACCTCATCGCCTACTGGGGCCTGCAGTGGGCGGGGCTGGTCCCCGTGCCCGTGAACATCCGGCTGGCCGAGGAGGGCGTGGCCCATGTGGTTGGCCATACGGAGTCGGCGCTGGTCCTCGAACACCCCCACATCCCCGCCGAGGCGGCGCGTGGCCTGGAGGCAAGCGGTATCGTGCGGGTGGAGTTCGGAGGCCCGAGGTGGGGCGAGTTGTTGGGCTCAGCGCCTGAGGAGCCGGCCCGGCGCGCGCCCGACGACCTCGCTATCATCATGCACACCTCGGGCACGACCGGCTTGCCCAAAGGGGCGATGATGACCCATGGCACGAGCCTCTTCAACATCCGGATGGCGGTGCTGTCCTGGGGCTGGCGGCATGAGGATGTGCACCTCCTCGTCATCCCCCTCTTCCACTGCACCGCCGCCTATAGCGCCATGCCGAGTTCGGTCTACCTGGGGAGCACCCTCGTCCTGCTCGCCGCGCCCGACCCGGGGTCCATCCTCGACGCGATCGAGGCCCACTGCGTGACGACCTTCCTGGGCGTGCCGTCCCTTTTCCACCTCGTCGCCTCCCGGAGGGACCTGGCAGAACGCGAAGTCGGCAGCCTGCGCATGGTGGGCTACTCCGGGTCGCCCATGTCGACGGCGACCATCCGCAAGCTCCGCCAAGCCTTCCCTGGGGCCTCGCTCCACAACTTCTTCGGCCTCACCGAGACGATCAGCAACACCCACGTTACCGCCGACAGGGACGCCGATGAGCGGCCCGACTCCATCGGCAAGCCGCTGCCCGAGGTGTTCCAGCGCATCCTGCTCGAGGATGGCGCCGAGGCGGCGCCGGGCGAAGTCGGGGAGCTCTGCCTCGCCCGCGAGAACGTGATCCCGGGCTACTGGCGGGATCAGGAGCGCCTGGAGGATGCCGTCTCCGATGGCTGGTTCCACACGGGAGACCTGGCCGCCGTGGATGACCAGGGTTACACCTACCTCCGCGGGCGCAAGAAGGACATGATCATCGTCGCCGGCGAGAACGTGTACGCCCTGGAGGTGGAGCGCGTTCTGGTCCAGCACCCGAAGGTGCTCGAAGCCGCCGTGGTCGGTGTGCCCGCCACCGGCGCGGCCGCCTACATGGGCGAGATCGTGAAGGCCGTCGTGGTGCCCGAGGAGGGCTCGGGGCTGGAGATCAAGGAGCTGCGGCGTTTCTGCATTGAGCGGCTCGCCAGCTACCAGGTTCCCCAGAAGATCGAGCTTCGCGCGGAGCTGCCGCGCACCCCCAGCGGCAAAGTGATCAAGCGGCTGCTGGTCGAGGAGTGACGGGGGTGCGCCGACGCCCCCTGCCTCCTCCGCCCACGAACCGCCCGGGCGGCGAAGCAGGCAGGGACCAAGGTAACCGTCGACGGCCGCGCTTGGGACTTGACCCTCCGGCACGCAATCGATCGTCACTACCCACGGCGTCGACATCCATCTGAGGTGGCATCAGACGCAGGGTGTGCGACCCATCTGCGACGGCCGGCGCGCACACCAGCGCGGACGAGGCCACAACGAGAAGAGCAAGGCGCATAGCGCTAAGGGAGGCCATCATGTGTCGCCTTACCTCGCTAGCCCGCATCATTCATGAATGCTAGTTTGTGGTGTGCTTGGTAGCTGTGTAGCGGTCGCTTGTCCGTTGCGTCGGTGTTGGGTTGTTTAGCGGCAGGCGGCGGGCATGGCGGGGCGGCTCGCTGAGGGTCCGTGTTCCGCTGTTCCGGTGTTCCGCCGGGAAACGATACCCCCTTATTGTGGTACTCGCGCTCTCTCGGAGAGGCAGGGGGGTACCATAACGTATGTATAGTACCTCACGGAACAATGGAACATAGTACATACAGACCCCTCCCGTGCAGCCTCTAAGCCTTGGGCCCCAACGGTTTGCGGGATTCGAGGGGATGTTGCCAGCGAGCCCTTTTCGGGCGGAACGGGGCGGCAACAACGGCACAGCGGCGGGGGCTTGGCAGGCCCCACAACCGCCGATGGGTTGCAGGCCTGCCTGGGCGCACGGCCCTTGATAATAGGCGAACTACCCACTCCCATGCAACAACCTCCTTCGCGCCTCACATTGGGCAGTGGTCAAGGTCGCCGATGGCCTACTCTGGCCCCGCCGGATGGGGGCCGAGGTGCGCGTACCACTCCAGGAAGTCCTCGACCTGCGCCATGAGCAGTTCCAGCGCCCGGGTGCGCGCCGCCTGCGCCTCGGGGCCGTCGGCGTCCGTCCGCTCCGTCGTGCCCAGGAGCACGCACGGATCGTAGAAGAGGGCGTAGACGCCACCGCCGCCCCGGGCAACGAGGCCGGTGCGAAGGCTCAGGGCCGTGTCGTAGAGGGCCAGGGTCCACTCCTCGTCCGTCTCCTCCATGACCTCCGGCTTCCATTCGACCCAGTCATCCTGAGACACGAACTCGAACGCGATCCCGCCTGCCTCGGCGCCGTCCAACTGGAGCTGCACGGGGATCGACGGCCACGAGCCGCCCGGGTACATGGCCTCGCCCACCCGGCTTCGCCACGGCGCGCCCTCATCAGGGGCGGGACGGCCCGGCGGCAGGAGTTCGGCGGCGATCCTGGCCCCCAGGGAATCCCCACCAGAGCCCGAGGGAAGGTCCTCGCCCAGCAGCCCGGAGTGGAGCCTGACCTGAACATCGTCGATGAGCGCCTCGACGGCGCTGGCGTCAGGCCCAACCTTATCCAGGTACGGGGAGGGGATGACCTCCAGCAGGTCATCCCTCGTCATCGCGGGCATGACGAGGTCGGCGATCGCGGGCGCCGTCGGGGCGAGGGCGATGCCCGCCGCCGTGAGCTCTTGCCGGATGGCCTCGATGGCCTCCTGCTCGCTGAGGAAGTAGGTCGGCGGAGCGCCCGGCCCCATGGGGGCTCGTCCCCGCCCATGGGTGGCGATCGGGGCGACGAGGGTTGGAGGGCTCGCCGGATCGGGCGCCGTGCTCTCGGGCTCGCTGCCTTTGGCGCCTGGGCTGGGGCCCGCGCCCGTGCCAGGATCCCGCGCCGCCGGGCCCTGGCAGCCCGCGCACACCAGGAGTAACAGAGTCAGCAGCGACACGAATCCGGGAAGCGAACGCAGCGAGGCCACTACCGGGGCTCCCATCACCGGGGGTGGGATCGTCATCAAGTCTTCTTGGCCCCGACGGCCGCCAGAAGGACAAGAAAGCCCCTTACACGAGTTCGCCGAGCACCTCGCGCTGGATGCCTACAAGCTCCTTCACGCCGCTCATGGCGAGATCGAGCATCTCCTCGTGCCGCTGGCGCGTGAATGGGAACCCCTCCGCCGTGCCCTGAACCTCCACCAGTAGGCCCCGACCCGTGGCGACGACGTTCATGTCCACCTGGGCCTCGAAGTCCTCGGCATAGCACAGGTCCAGAACGGGCTGATTCTGGACCACGCCCACGCTCACGGCAGCCACCAAGTCGCGCAGGGGGAGGCGGGTGAAGGCGTTCCGCTCCCGCCGGAGCCAGTCCATCGCCTCGACGAGAGCGACGAAGCCGCCGGTGACCGAGGCGCACCGCGTCCCGCCATCCGCCTGGAGGACGTCGCAGTCGACGGTGATGCACCGCTCACCCAGGGCGTCGGTGTCCGTGATGGCGCGGAGGGCCCGGCCGATCAGCCGCTGGATCTCCATCCCCCGTCCGCCCACCCGGCCCCGCTGGATGCGCTCGTTGGTGGAGCGGGGGAGCATCCCATACTCGGCGGTGACCCATCCCCCCTTGCCCTCGCGCATCCACCGCGGCACCGTCTCCTCCACCGTGGCGGTGCACAGAACGTGGGTGTTGCCCATCTCGATGAGGCAAGAGCCCTCGGGGTGCATGAGCACCGAACGGGTGATCTTCACGGGGCGCAACGCGGCCACGGCGCGGCCATCGGGTCGGTTCATCGTATCCACTCTCTCACGGTGCTGGTACCGGGCCCGCTAGAGCTTGCCAGCGTCCCTGAGTGCCTTCTCGACGCCGTCGGCCAATCCCTGGATGACGCGAGCCCTGACTCCGGGATTCTGGAGCATCGCCAGTTCGCTGGGGTTATCGATGAAGAGGACCTCCGCGAGCACCGCGGGCATCTCAGCGACCCGGGTCACGACTAGGTCCTCCCGCCGGCACCCCATGTCCGGCAGTCCGAGGGCCTTCACGAGTTCCGCCTGGATCGTCTTCGCGAAGGGCAGGCTGGCGGGGTTCGTGTAGAGGGTGAGGCTGCCGCTCGCGCGCCCCACGGCCACGGCGTTCAGGTGAATAGACAGGTAGAGGTCCGCGTCCGTCTGGTTGGCGATATAGGGCCGGTGGTAGAGGTCCACCGAGGTGTCCGCCGTGCGCGTGAGCACAGGGCAGATACCGCGCGCGATCAGCTCCGCCCGCAGGCCCAGGGCCAGGGGCAGGACGAGATCCGCCTCCTGCAGCGCCTTGGCGTCGTCCAGCGCCCCGCAATCGATGCCACCGTGCCCGGGGTCGATGACGACAACGGGCCCGAGCACCGGCTCGACCATGATGGAGAGGATCCAGGCGAAGGGATCGGTGCGATCCCGCTCCAGGTCGTACGGCATGAGCCGCTCGCAGTCGATCACTACGCGCGAGGACAGCACCTTGCCATCGGGGATCTCGAAGACGCGGACAGAGCGGACGCCGGGCGCGATCCAGCCCTCCACGGAGGCCCAGCCGTCGGGTCGTCCCAAGGTGGCCTCCGGCGCGGCCTTGGGGATATCGAGCACCAGGCGGCACGGCTTCACCTGGGCGAAGAACACGGGGTCGCTCGGACCGTCGAGCACCAGCCGGAAGGACACCTTGCCATCCTCGAACCCCATCGGCTCGACGCTGATCAAGTGCAGGCCCTGAGGTTGCCGGACCTCGGGAACAAGCGCCTCGGGCGGCGAGAGAGCGCCGGGAACGGTCGGAGAGATCTCCGTCGTCTCTCCCGGCGGGGTGGGTGGGATGGCCGCCGGGTCGTCGATCTCGCCGATGGCGACCCGAAGGAGGCCTGAGGGCGACTCATCGAGGATCCGTATGGGACCAGCTGAGTCGAGGTCGACCACCACCCGGACGATGGGTGGAACCACGCTGTACTGGCTGGCTCGGACGCGCATCACACCGCCGGCCTCGACGGGCAGGTTGAGCACCCCTTCGGCCAGCTTGGCGCCCTCTATCTCCACCACGAACCGTGGGGCGTACCCCTCCATCGCGCCCAAGCGGAAGGTGCTGTACCGCACGGGCTCCGCCGCTCGGATGGTCACCAAGGTCCCGCCGGCCTGCTGCGGGGTGGCCGCGATGTTCGTGACGGCGATGGGTGGATCCTGAACCTGGGCGACGCCAGGCATGGCGAGGGCCACGATCGCCCAGACAGCTAGGACGAGAACTCTCATTGCCACCGACCTCTGGCTGGCCTGTCGGCCAGCGGCTTCTGCTGCGCCGGGCGGCAGCTCCCTCCGGGGGAGCGATCACTCGCACAGCATAGTGATAATGCTTCCTCGATGACCCGAGGTTCAGCTACGGGTGTATTCGGGCCACGCGCCGGGCTTCCGCTTGATGTTGCAGCCCGTGCACGGGATCTGCTCCACCGAGACCCTCCTGCCGGCCAAGACATCATCCATCGCGCGCCGCAGGTGCTGGGTCGCGGTCCATCGAGTTGACCTCGGCACACGCCGCCTTGTAGGCCCTCGCGACCTCCTGGGTCCTCATCGTGTAGATACGGGAACTCCCGGCCAGCCTCCTTGGCGAAGGGTCCCATCCTCTCAGGGAAGCCCTGGCGGTAGTTGCCCGCGTCGTTCGCGTTCATGGCGATCGAGGCCACGCCAGCATCCTCCTCACTCATGTGGCTCGATGCTGCGTTAGACAGGTACAAGGCAGTCTCACACAAGCCCTGCGCCCTGTCCAGGACAGGCAGGCGCCGAACGCGAGGGCGCCGAAGCGCGCTCTCGCGTCGGGAAGGATGAACGCTCATGGCAACGGCAGCGGGGCTCGTGCTCACCCTCACCATCGGCCAGGCAACTGCGGATCGAGCCCAGTGGATGGGCGAGGGGCGGTTTGGCATCATGGTTCACTACCTGATCGGCCCCCAGGGGGAGACGCCGGAGGAGCGAACCGCTGCCTTCAACGCGACAGTGAACGGCTTCGATCTCGACGGCTTCATGGCCCAGGTGGAGAGCATGGGCGCAGATTGGCTGATCTTCACGATCGGGCAGAACACGAACTACTACTGCAGCCCCAACGCCTACCTGGATGCCCGCGTCCCCGGCCACACCTCGGAGCGGGACCTACTGCTCGAGATCGCCCGCGCCTGTGAGGAGCGAGGGATCCGGCTCATCGCCTACCTGCCCTCTGAGACGGAGGCCCCCGCCGCCGACCTGAAGCAGGCCTTCGGCTGGAACCCAGGGGACCAGAGCGAATTCCAGCGGCGGTACACGCAGTTTGTCGCCGAGTACGGCGAGCGGCTGGGCGACCTGATGGACGGTTGGTGGTTCGACGGCTGCTACACCTGGGATGTCTTCCCCAACTCCACCTACGACTGGCCCCTGTGGTTCGAGGCCGCCCGCGCGGGAAACCCCGACCGGATCGTCTGCTTCAACGACGGCGCCTTCTGCATTGGCAACGTCGCGCCCGTCACCCCCCTCGAGGACTACCACGCGGGTGAGGTCCACTTCCTCTGGGATGGTCGAGTCGCCCTGGACCATGAGCGGCCGCCGGTCACCTGGATGCCCGACGGTCCCTTCATCGATGGTGTGCGCGTCCACGCCCTGTTGCCCATCTACAGCACCTTCGAGGGTGGCCGCCCCTACGTCTACAGTGACTGGCAGCTCTTCAAGTGGGTGGATGCCTTCCGTGCGGCGGGTGGCGCGGTGACGCTGAACCTACCCGTAGACGACGCCGGGCACATCGGCGATGAGGCCGTGGCGCAAGTGGTCCGGCTGCGCGACCACCTCGGAGGGTAGGGAGGAGCTACCCTGCGGCGTAGGCGCGCCTCTCCGCCGACTCGCGCGCCTGAAGCTCCAAGGTATCATCCAACGCCGGCAGTTCGTACCCGGGATGGCGGCGCGTGAGCGCCGCTTGGAGCAGCCAGTCAGCGAGCCAGGGGTTCTTCGGGAGCAGGCTGCCGTGGAGGTAGGTCCCTACGGCCCGGCCCGCCACGCAGCCTTCGAAGCCATCCTCCCCGTTGTTGCCGCCTCCGTGGAGCACCCGTCCGAGAGGCTGCGCGCCGACGCTCAGCCGGGTGCGGCCGCCGTGATTCTCGAAACCAACCAGGTTGGGCGCATCCTCGCACCCCGGCAACAGGGGGGAGGCCACCACATTGCCGATGATCCGTCGGGCGCCGGGGGCCGCGGGCTCGGTCACCAGGTCGAACACGCCAATCCCTCTGAGGACCGTGCCCGCCGCGTCCCGGTACTCGTGACCGAAGAGCTGGTAGCCGCCGCAGACGGCCAGAGCGGAGGCGCCGCTCGCGAGAGCCTCGCGAACCGGTTCGGCCTTCCGCGCGAGTAGATCGTCGGCCGCCAGTCGCTGCTCGCGGTCCTGGGCGCCGCCGATGAACAGGAGGTCCGCCTCGGCAGGATCCAGCTCATCGCCAATACCGATCTCCCGCACCGCGACGTCGATGCCGCGCCACTGGCAGCGCCGTACGAGGCAGACCACGTTACCGCGGTCACCGTAGATGCTCATGAGGTCGGCATACAGCCAGGCGACGTTCAGCCGCGGTCCGGTCACTCCAGCTCCTCCCAGAAGGCGGGCACCAAGCCCTCAGCGTGTAGCCTCGCCCGGAGATCGAGCATCGCCGTATAGGTCGGCAGAACGTAGACCTGGCTGCCCGCCGGCGCCAGATCCAGTGCCCGAGCCAGAGCGGCCCGCGTGTCGGCGATGATCTCGACGGAGCCCATGTCCATGCCCGCGTACTTGAGCCGCAGGGCCATGTCATGGGCACGGACGCCGCTCACAACCACCCGGCCCACTCGGCCATCGAGCCGTTCCAGGTCGGCGTCCCAGATCCACGAGACGTCCCGGCCGTCCGCGATCTCGTCAGTCAGCGCGATCATCGCCGGACGCGGCTCGCCGGACTCCGCGATGAGCCGTGTCACCTCATTCAGCCCCGCGGGGTTCTTCACGAGCATCAGAACCGCCGTCTTGCCATCGGGCATTCCCACACGTTCGAGCCGCCCGAATGCCGCGCTGGTGCTCTCCAGGCCCTCGCGCACGCGGGGTGGATCCACGCCGAGGGCTAGGGTGAGGGCGGCGGCTGCCGCCGCGTTGGCCACGTTGTAGAGACCCGGGAGCTTCAGCGACGCCTCCAGGGCGTCGGCCGAAGTCGCCGAGGCACCATCGGCGCGCGCCGCAACCAGCCGAACGCGCTCCGTGAGGTCGGCCTGCAGAGCGGCCTCCGCCACGGTGAGGTCCGGGCTGGGCCGCGACCGGCCGCACCCCTCGCACCGCCACAGCCCGAGGTGCGCCCCATACCGGATCTGGTACGTGAGGGGGGTTCCGCATCCAGGGCACTCATGGGAGTCCGAGGCGTGATCCGCCTCGGTCAGACCTCGAGCAACGCAGTCGATCCCATAGAAGACGGGGCGACCCGAGCCCATATCGGCGAGGGAGGCCACCAGGGGGTCATCGGCATTCAGGACCAGGAGCGCGTCATCCGGGAGGTCGGCGGCGATCGACTCGGCCAGCCGCTGGGCCGTGGTAGATAGCTCCCCGTACCGGTCGAGCTGGTCTCGGAAGAGGTTGCTCACAAGCAGCGCGATCGGTCTGAGAGGCCTCAACGCGTGAGCGACGGCCGCCTCGTCCACCTCGAGCAGGGCGTAGTCAGCGTCTATGCGCCCGCCCAGGCCGGCACCGGCGAGGAGGGTCGTCGTGAGCCCCTGACGCAGGTTGGCCCCCGAGACGTTCCGGACCACTTGGAACCCCGCGCGCCGCAGGATGGCGGCCACCATCTTGCAGGTGGTCGTCTTGCCGTTGGTGCCCGTGACGACGATAACGCCCCGACGGAGGCTCGCCGCCAGCCGCGCGTCGAGACCTGGGCAGACGCGGAGCGCCACCCGACCCGGGAGCGAGGTGCCGCCGCCCCGACCGGTGGCGCGCGACAGCCAACCGACGAGCTTGCCAAGAAGGATGGCGAGAGTGACACGCATGGAGCGCTGGCCTCCGGGGCGATATCCTACCCGGTCGAGCGCGACTCCTCCAGGGGGCTAACGCGATCCTGCGGCGCGACGCGCACCAAGAGCAGCCGGTCCGCGTCCTCTACGACCTCCACGGGCCACATCCGGGACAGATCCTCGGCCCCCTTGGGGTCGGCTACCACCCACGCGGAGCCCTCAGCGCGGAGAGCTTCCACTCTACGCGTGAAGCCCGGATCGTCCTGGGTGAAGAACTCCAGCGGTCGCCCCGCGTAGAAGGGCAGCGAGGAGTAGCGGTTCCCGTAGGTGAGCACCGGCTGAGCCACGCACCGGGCGGCGATGGCATGGCCCACCGACACCTTCGGGCCCGTCACATGCTGCACGAGCAGAGGGGCAGTGACCTGCACGAACACGCCCATGGCGAGGATCCATGTCGCCAGGAGCGTGCCAGCCGCCGCCACTCGGGCCTCTCGCACGCGCAGCATGGTCGCCGCCGCCGTGCCCACCGCGAGTAGACCGGCGGACACCGTGCACAGAAGCCGTATGAGGCGCACGGGCAGTCCGTGGGAGTACTCTGGCGGCGTCTGCTGGGCGATGCTCGGCCCTAGCGTGAGCGCGACGATCCAGACGAGGCTCAGGAGCGTGACGGCCGTCCAGGCGCCGAGACCCTCCCTGGGCCGCTGGAGCCGCTGATCCAGTTCGGAGGCTGCGATGAGCGCCATCGGGGCGGCGAGGGGCAGAGCGTAGGAGGGCCACTGGCCCTTGGGGAGGGCGAATACGATGAGCGTCGCCCAGAACCAGGTGTGCAGCAGATGTCGCACCGAGCGGTGCCGCTCATCGCTGCGGGAGGGGCGCTGGAACAGCCCGGCGATTCCGAAGGGGCTGTAGGGCAGGAAGCCCACCACGGCGAGGGTCGGGACGATGAGCCGCGACCAGTCCAACGACTCCTTCGGGCCGCCCGCGCCTGTCACAATGCGTCCCAGGTTCTCCCGCAGGAAGAAAGGCCGCAGGAAGTCGGGGCTCTCGACGATCGAGACCGCTACGTACCAACCCAGGCCGAGCGTGGCGAAAACGAGGCTCGCGCGCGCCCAGGGTACGCCGGCGAGCCGCTCACGGAGGACGCCTGAGAAGCCCCAATGGACGCAAAGCACGACGATGGGTAGCGCCGCGCCGACGGGCCCCTTGGTCAGGAATCCCAAGCCCGCGCCCGCGGCGGCCGCCACATAGAGCCACTGCCGGCGGCGGCCGCATGACTCTCCCGCCCACCAGCCGCAGAGGATCGTGGCGGCGAGCAGCAGGGCGAGCACCATGTCCGTGGAGGCGGCGCGCGCCCAGATGGCGACCGGAGGGAAGGCGAGAAACCCGACGGCGGCGAGCCACGCGGCCCGCCTGGACTGTCGCCGCACGAGCAGGCGGTACAGCAGCAGGCAGATCGCCGTGGCGGCGAGGCCGCTGGGCAGCCGGGCCGGCCACTCCCATCCGCCCATTGCCTCCTCGCCCACCAGAGCCATCGAGGCCGCCATCAGCCAGTAGATGAGCACCGGCTTCTGATGGCGTGGCTGGCCGTTGAACCGTGGGACGATGTAGTCGCCGGACTCGATCATGTGTTCGGCAGCGGCTACATAGCGGGGCTCGTCCTCATCGAGGAGGGGCCGCCAGATGGGCGTCATCAGGGAGCATGCGAGGGCCAGCGCCGCCAGCAGGAACAGGTCGCCCCTCACCACATGGCTCGCGACGAACGCGCGTCTGGGGAATAGGGGGTCCTCGCTCACAGGCCAGCGGCCCCCCGCCCGTTGGGCGGCCAGTCGAGGAGTATCTGTTCGGCGGAACTGAAGACGATCTCGGCGATGTCGTGGTACATCGCGCCCGTGCCACGGAAGTAGGCGTAGTTGCGGGCATACGTGCCCGTGATCTCCCCCAGGTGGCTTCCATCCAGCGCTCTGCGCGCCGAACTGGGGACGAAGACGATGAACGGAAGGTCGCGAGGGGTATCGAACTCGAGCCAGAGGTTACCTCCGCGCACCTCGCGGATGTTCACGATCTCCCCGAACACCACCAGGTCCTCGCCGTCGGCGCACCGTTGGCGGATCTGTTCCAGGTCTGTCCGGACCTCCAGCACCTCATCGGGATGCTCCCGATCCCACTCGCGGAACCGATCGATCAGGCTGGCGCGAAGGTCCCACCACTCGAGCAGTTCGGCGTAGGGCCGAGTCGCGCCCTCCTTGGCCCGCTCGGGATCCCAGATCCCGAGGTGCTCCTCCTGGGCCAGCCGCTGCGCCTCCCGCAGTTCGACGTCGTAGACGCGCGAGTTCCCGTACTTGTTGAAGTACGGCGACCAACCCTCGCGGACAAGTTTGGTGCCGTAGTTGCACCCGCGGTACCAGACGTGAGCGAGGAGGCGACCGTAGGAGTCCCTATCCTCGCCCCCGACCTCGTGGCCGAGGTAGACGGTGGGGGGGCTCGGTTCGCCCTCCAGGGGCCGGAACCAGCCGGCCGCCCAGCCCGCCGTATAGAGCCCGAAGGCGGTCGCGGGCTTCGTCGCGCTGCTGTTGGAGGCGCTCTTCTCCTCGGTGTCTGCGCAGAGGAGCCTCACGAGTTCGGAGGCGCCGTCGTCGGGGCTGACGACCCCGAGGGTGTCGCCATCCACCACCCGGGCCAGCTGCCACGGGGCCCACTCCAACCCAGGGTCCGAGGGTGGAGGGGCGGTCTGCCCCGAGCCCTGGCTCAGGCCACAGGGAGCGGCCCAGGCAAGCGCTAGAGCCGCGAACGTGGCCCAGAGGATGGGCCAGCAACGGTCTGATCTGACAGAGTGCGGAATCATCGGAAGCTACCCGTCGGCCGCTCCACCGGCACTGCCCTCTGATGAGGGTTCAGATCCGAGACCGCCCATTCCTTCGGGGGCGCCCATGCCGTGGAAGCTCCCCATTCCCCCCATGCCGCCATGGGGGTCCCCGCCGAAGCCGGCTCTCTCGAGCATCTCTGGCGTCAACGGCGGCGCCTTGGTCCCCGGTGCGACCTGTGGGTGGCCCGGGGGCATACCGACCATGCCCGACGGGGGCCCCTGCGGGTCCTTGGCGGCCTCGAGCTGATCCCTGAGAGCCGTTCGGGTGATCCAGACGCCTACGAGGATGCCAAGGGCGACGGCGATGGCATGGGTGAGAATCACCCCTCCCGATGTCCCGCGAGCCCGTGCGCGCCCCGAGGCCGCTGCCTGGCGCCTCTTAGGGGGCGCCACCAGTGAGCCGCAGTCGGGACAGCTCGTCTCGCCCTCGCTCAGTGTCGCGCCACACTCGGGACATTCCATCGGTCGGACCTCCCTCGGCAGCCCTGCAGGGTACCTCACGTCGCGCTGACAGCTTATGATACTCCAGCCCAACGGCGACAGGCCACGACGTCACCGGACAGGAGACCTGCCATGCCCAAGATCGCCATGATCGGCGCCGGGAGCGTCGTCTTCACGAAGAACCCACTCGGGGACATCCTCTCCTTCCCCGAGTTTCGCGATGACCTGTTCCAGGCCCATGGCCTGACGGACTAGGATCGCCCCGTCAGGGGCCGTTCACGATGCTGATCTCGTCGAAGAAGGCCTCGTCGTTCATGATGCCGTTGGGGCCGCCATAGGAGACCCGGAGGGCGATGCCGACATCCCGGCCCGCATAGGGAGCGAGATCGTACTCGATGTCGACCCAGTTGTCAGGGCTAGGCGGGTCGCCGGCGTCGATAACCCTCTCGTCGACCCAGGCTACCTCGCCGCCATCGACGATGCCGAGGGCCAGGAGGAAGTCGCTGCGGCCAGGCGCCTCGTACGGGTCGCCGGAGACTGCCACCCATAGGCGCGGGTCGCCGTCGGGGACACGGACCTTGCGCAGCACGTAGCACGGACGCTCCCCGGACTCGGGGTGCACCGCGAGGATGCCTCGGCGTCCCGGGTTCGGGTTGCCGGGATGTCCGCCCCGCGCCTCGGGCTCATCGATCCAGAAAGGGTGGGTCGACGGGTAGGCCTGGTGAACCTCAACACGGGCCAGATCCTCGGCGCTCTCGAAGGCGTTGGTCGGATCGGGGTCGACGGCCATCGCTCCAACCTGTCGGACGATGTCCAGTTCGGGCCGGTAGTCACGCTCCTCCACAGGCGGAAGCGGCCGGTGCGCATAGCCACCAGGCTGGTCGGCGTACCAGTAGACGACCCAGGCGGCATCGACCATGGCGCCGCCGGCAGCGGCCGCCGCGGCCACCGGGACGCTCCCCTTGAGCCCCTGCTCCTCGCGCCAATTCACCTCCCAAGAGAGCCGCTCCCGATAGCGGATCGGCATGTGATCATGGAAGCGGTAGATCGATAGCTCGTTGACATCGCCTACCTCCAGGTGGGGCATCCCCGCGCGCAGACCCGTGAACTCCGACTGGAACCCCCAACTGAATGTGAAGGAGTCCTCAGTGCCCAGGTAGTCCACGACCCGCTCGACTCCATCGATATCTACCTCGTTGTTGGCCTCCATGACATAGGCGAACTCCTTGAACAAGGGCTCCGCGGTGACGATGCTCATCTGCCTGCCGACCACGTGGCCGCTGCCCTCAACCTCGATCAGGCTGATGAAGGCGTCGCGGTCCAGCCGGAACTGCTCGCGGTTGTACGTTGCGTGGAAGTAGCCGAGTTCGGGATCCCACTCGGGCAGCGGCTCCCACTCCACGTAGGAGTAGTTGAGGGCATTGCGGGCCGTGTCGTTGCGTAGCACCACCCGCGCGCTCTCCCGGAAGGGCATGGGGAAGTAGCAGTTGTAGCTCCACGGCGCGCACTCGATCAGAGGCGTGCTGAACTCCCGGCTCCTACCGTTGCATCCATCTCCGAAGAAGTCGGCAAGGGGGCACGAGACCGCAGGCTCCTCAGCGCCATCGAAGGTGATCTCGATGACGATACCCCGTGCGAAGAGATCTGCGGGATGGTGCCGCGTGGTATGGATGTGGCGGATGATCCCCGGGCCGCGGAGGTCGGCCAGGACCATGCTAGCTCCGGCATCGAGGGTTGGCAGATCCGTGTAGCGGTCGAGCGTCCATCCGGCGTTGGAGAAGCGCGTGTCCAGGTCCGTGCGTATCCGCGCCAGGTCCTCGGCCGGCTGGTTGATGAGCGCCACCATTGCGGCGAGTAGCATGGGCACCCTCCTCTTGGGCGCGTCCCCTTCGAACTCCGGGGACGTACCGCCTCCATCCTTCGCGTGGCGCGTCCCGAGTCTCTAACGGGACGTACCACAAAAAGGAGTAGAGCGGTAAGCTCCCGAACAGAGCGCCTGCTCGAAGCGTTCTTCCCATGCAGGGAGCTGAAGTATGTCCAATGACATGGCGGCCGCCGCGGCCGTTGCCGATGCCATCGAGGTCGCGCCCGAGGTTGCCGAACGACCCTCGGTCGATCCGCGCAACTCGCTCAACGAGCTCACCGGCGGTGAGTGGCTGTACTTCACCAAGTCGGTGCTCACCACCACCTATCCGGCGGAGCTGGGGCACCACCTCCGCAAAGCCCATGGGGCGTGCAAGCCGCCGCGCCTCATGAAGGAGCTTATCGAGTTCTTCACCAAGGCGGACGGTGTGGTCCTAGATCCCTTCGCGGGCGTGGGAGGCACGCTGCTTGGCGCGACCATCGCGGATCCTCCCCGCGCTGCCGTCGGCATCGAGATCAACCCACGCTGGGCGAGCATCTACGAGCAGGTGTGCGATGAGGAGGAGATCCCGCGCCAGCAGATGCTTATCGGCGACTGCCGGACCGTGATGGCCGGCATGGAGCCCGAGAGCGTGGACTTCGTCGGCACCGACCCACCCTACAACGTGCATCTCGAACGAACCATGTGCAACGGGGTCTACGACGCGACCCATGGCAACCGCCGCACCGACTACGACATGCGTTCCGACGAGGACGGCGATCTGGCGAACGGAGAGGGCTTCGAGGATTACTTGGAGGGCATGACAGAGGTCTTCGCGGGCTGTCACCGGGTCCTAAGGCCGCGCGGCTACATGGCCGTCATCGTGCGCAACGCGTATCAGAAGGGCCGGTACTGCTACACGAACATACACCTCGCGGAGCGGGCCGAATCCGTGGGCTTCGTTCTCAAGGGCGAGAAGATCTGGTACCAGGCCGGCACCCGGCTGCGCCCCTACGGCTACCCCTTCGCCTACGTGCCGAACATCGCGCACCAGTACATCGTCATTCTGCAGAAGCCGAAGTAAGCCGCCAAGCGCAGGCGTCTCCGGTGCGATGAGGGAACCCTCCCTACCACATCGCGCGCCGGAGGTGCTTTGCCATGCTGCCCCTGATCGTCACCGTTACCCTGTTGAGTCAAGCGCCCGGCCTCGAGATCGCCACCCAGGGGCGTACGGACTACGTGATCGCCATAAGCGCCGACGCGTCGCCCTCGGAGCGTTTCGGGGCGGGGGAGCTGGCGGACTTCCTCGGCCAGATATCGGGTGCCCGTTTCCCCATTGTCGAGACCGCCGAGCCGCCTGCGCGGGCTATCGTGGTGGGCGGGCTGGCCGGGGACGAGTCCCTGGGCGATGAGGGCTACGTCCTCCGCACCGAGGGCGAGCGCCTCATCATCGCCGGTGGCAAGCGCCGAGGCGCCATGTACGGATGCTACGGGCTTCTCGAGGACGTGCTGGGTTGCCGATGGTGGAGCGCCACGGGGAGCACCATCCCCCGGATGGACCGCCTCGTGATCCCTCCCCTGGACGAGCGCGTCGTGCCGATCCTCGAGTACCGAGAGCCCTTCTGGGGTGAGGCCTTCGATGGGCTGTGGTGCGCGCGGAACCGCCAGAACTCCTCCCACGCGTCACTGACCGAGGAGATGGGCGGAAAGACCGTCTACACCGGCTTCGTACACACCTTCTACTCCCTCGTGCCACCCGACCAGTACTTCGCGGACCATCCGGAGTACTTCTCCCTGATAGACGGCAAGCGCACCACGAGCGGAGGCCAGCTCTGCCTCACGAACCCCGAGGTGGTGCGTATCGCCGCCGAGGCGGCGAAGCAGTGGATCCGCGACAACCCGGAGACCGACATCGTCTCCGTCTCCCAGAACGACTGGCACGGCAACTGCCAGTGCGATGACTGCCGCGCCGTGGATGAGAGAGAGGGTTCACCCTCCGGCTCCATGATCCAGTTCGTGAACCAGGTGGCGGAGATCGTCGAGGAGGAGTTCCCAGAGGTCGCCATCGACACCCTGGCATACCAGTACACCCGGCGCCCACCCAAGACCCTCCGGCCGCGGGATAACGTCATCGTTCGGCTATGCTCGATCGAGTGCTGCTTCTCCCACGGGCTCGAGGCGTGCCCGACCAACCAGAGCTTCGAGGACGACATCGTCGGCTGGTCGGAGATCTGCGACCGCCTCTACGTCTGGAACTACACGACCATCTTCCCCCACTACGTCTCGCCCTTCCCGAACCTGCACGCCATGGGCCCCGACCTCAAGTTCCTGGTCGATCACTCCGTCGTCGGGTTGTTCGAGCAAGGGGCCTATCCACCCGGCGGGGGCGGCGAGTTCTCGGAGCTCAGAGCCTGGGTCCAGGCGAAGCTGATGTGGGACCCCACCCTCGACCCACGAGCCTTGATCGAGGAGTTCGTGGAGGGCTACTACGGGCCGGCGGCCAAGCCCATCCTGGAGTGGATCGACGTCTTCAACGATCGCGTCATCGAGGAGGACATCCACGTCAACATCTGGACCCCGCCGACGGCGAGCCACTTGACCGACGAGCTGGTGGCCCAGGGGCTGGAGCTCTTCGATGCGGCCCTCGAACGGGTCGACGGCGATGCCACGCTCAGCAGTCGCGTCGCCCGGCAGCGGCTGCCTCTCGAATACGCTCAGATCATGCGGTGGTCCACCTCCGAGCGGATGCGGTATGTGGTGGACGCGCAGGGGGCGAGGATCCCGGGCGGCGAGCAGTACCAGGCGGCCGTCGAGCACTTCGCCGCCGAATTCCAAGCCCAGGGCATCCAGGAGATACGGGAAGGTGGAGGCACCTTCCAGCCCTGGTTGGAGTCGGCGCGCGGCAAGTTCGTCTCGTCGCCCACGGTCACCGTGAAAGCCGGCGGGCTCACGGCATACCTCCTGCCGGAGTACGGGGCTCGCGTCGCGCGGCTTGCTGACCATGAGGGCGGCCGCGAGCTCGTAGCTCTCCCTCAGCCGGAGATGGGCGACCTGGGCTCAGGCGGGATAGCCTTCACCTACGGCGCGTCCATCCCGAATGTTGCCTTTGAGGCCACACCGTCTCACTCCCTGCTGTCAGGCGAGCCCGAGCCCGGCGTGTGGGTGGGGTTCGGCGCGGTGGAGCGTGACCGTCGGATGGCCCTGGTCGCGGAGATCAAGAACAATAGGGAGGAGCCCTTGGAGATCGCCCCTCGGCTCCTGTGCGCCCTTGCGCCGGACGGCGCCACCCTGCGGTTGCGCCCCGAGGAGGGGTTCACGAGGTATATCCAGGGGGGCAACGACCGGACGGGCTACGTGGTCGGCGACGTCACCATCCTGGCGCCGGGTGAGACCTGGTCGGGGTCCGTGACGGTTGACCGGGGTCGGCCTGCGCGCCGCCTGCTATCAGCCAGAACCGTACGCTCCTACTGCGGTGACTGGCGTTACTACCTGCCCCCCGACTTCTCGGGCACCCGGGTCGTCGGAGGGGCGGAGATGGGAGTCGCCGGCTACCTGACTGGCCATCACGTCGAGTGGGCGATCCAGTGGCCCGTGGCCGACGGGCTCCTGCGCGACGGCGCGCGGTACCGGGTGCGGGCGCGGATCCGCGCCGAGGTGGTGGGCGACCAAGGCGGCGCCCTGACCGCCGGTGTCTGGCATGGCGCCTCTGCGACAACCAACTGCACGACCGCCCTGTCGGCAGAGGCCGCGACGGGTGACTGGGAGGTCATCGAGGTGGGAGTCGTCGAGTGGCGCGATGGAGGGTACGCTTGGCTGGCCCCGGCCGCGAACCCCGCCAACGTGCCGGAGATCCTGGTCGACTGGATCGAGTTCGAGGAGGTCGCGCGGCCGTGAGGATCCCTCTTCTCGTTGCCCTTGTGACCCTCGTCCTCACCTTGCCGAGCAGCGCGGGCGACTGGCACGTATGTCGGGCCCTGCTGCCGGGCGGCGACGCCGGCGAGGGCGAGCCGCTTTGGGAGGTGGATGTCTCCGAGACCGACCAAGGCGACCTACGTTACCGCGTCTGGGAGCCCGACGGTGAGGTCTGCCGCGGGGTGATTCTGATCGCCAAGCGCCTGCTTCTACCCGGCGCGCTCCGCGGCGAGAGGCCGTCGCTACTCCCGCGCATCGAACTGGACTACACCTCGGTATGCGAAGCCGAGGACGCGAGCGGCTACGTGGGCGCCTTCGTGATGACCCAGACGGAGTGGGACCGATACGCCGAGGGAGACGGGCAGCTTGTCCCATGGAAGGATCCGGAGCGGGGCCTCGTCCGGACCATCCACGAGGAGAGCGACCCGGACGTGACGGAGGGTGCACGCTGGACGGGGCCGCGATACCCCCACGCGGTTCAGTTCCTGTACGAGGAGCCGATCTACGTAGGCGTCATCCTCCGAGGCGCTAGGGCCGAAGTGGAGGAGTGGACGGGCAAGCTCCAAGTGCGGCTCAGCGAGCTTCGCGTGCCGGTGTCGGCGAGCTAGGCGAGACAAACGGCACGTGCGCGTGTCTAGCTTGTGCGTATGTACCACCCAGTGTTAGCCTAGTGCGACGCTCCTATCGTGCGGATTGAGGGGACTGCCCATGTACTCGAGGTATGCGGGACTCGCGGTGCTCATTCTGGGCCTCATGTCGCTGTCCTTCGTGGCGGGAGCAGGCCTACAGAGCCGTTTCGGGGTGATCGACGGTGGCCCCGCGGAGTACCGCGTTGCCCAGTTCCCCGGCGACATCCTCGCCGACGAGGGGGCTCTGTCGGCCCTACAGGCCAAGGAAGCGGCGAGCCTTACCCCCGTCGAGACCTTCTGGCAGGTGCTGAACAAGGTCCGGGAGCGTTACTACGAGCCGATCGAGGACGAGAACGAACTGGCCTATGGGGCGGCGAAGGGCCTCATGGCGGCCCTCGGCGACCCCTACTCCCGGTTCCTCGACCCGACGGACCTCGAAGCCTTCGACCGCGTTACCCAGGGCTCCCTGGAGGGTATCGGAGCGGTGCTGGCGCCGGGCGACATCGAGCAGATCGAATCGCGCACCGTCGTCATCCTCCGCCCCTTCCCCGGCGGACCGGCGGCTCAAGCCGGCATCCTGCCCGGTGACTGGATCATTGGGGTGGGGGACTCCACCGAGACCATGGAGAACGTCATCGGACTCACCGTGGATGAGGTGGCGAACCGTATCCGCGGGCCTCGGGGCACCCAGGTCTATCTGCGCATCGTGCGCGACTTGGGCTCGGACTCCTTCGATGTGGCCGTCACCCGTGATCGGGTGGAGGTTCCGGTCGTTGAGACCGCTCACTTCGGGAACGTCGCCTACCTGAAGCTCGACTCCTTCAGCGAGCGTTCGGCCGAGAAGATGGCCGAGGCGCTGACGGAGCTGGAGCAGGAGGAAGAGGCGGCGCTCATCATCGACCTCCGAGGCAACTCGGGCGGCCTGCTCGACGCCGTGCGCGATATCGTCTCTATGTTCGTGCCCACCGGGCCCGTCGTCTACGTCCAGGAGCGCCAGGGGAGCCCGAAGGAGCTGCCGGTTCGCAGTGAGCTGTACCGCGGCTACGAGTTCCCCATAGTCGTTCTCGTGGACGGCGCGTCGGCGAGCGCCTCGGAGATCCTGGCGGGCGCCCTGCGCGACAACGGTCGCGCCACCCTGATAGGCGCCACGACCTTCGGGAAGGGCTTGGTGCAGACGGTCATCCCGCTCGCGGACAATCGGACCGCCATGTCGATCACAACGGCGCGGTACCTGACTCCCGCGAAGACGGACATCAACAAGGAGGGCATTACGCCCGACTACGGGGTCATCCTGAGCCAGGAGAAGACGATCGACCTGGCCCGGGGCGAGCTGGCCCACGCTGATGACGACCAGCTCCAGGCGGCCCTCACCTTCCTCCGCGAGGGCGAGATTCCGGCGGAGCTGCTGGCCTCGGCTGAGGAGATGAAGAAGAGTAGTCGGTTGGGCCCCGCGGACAGTGCGGGGGTCGCGCCCGATGAGCTGCCCGGCGCCACGCCCTAGCAGCGTCCGGCGCCTATGGTGTAACATGACGAGGCCTTGAGACGGGCCGGCTTGTGGCGGCACGCGGGTTGGCCATAGGGAGTGTTCCGTGTGGATCACACGGAGGAGAGCTACGAGGCAGCGGGCGATCCGTCGCTCGATGTGATCAGCGCGTACCAGCGTCGTGTGCGACGCCTGCGGAGCCTGCTCCTCGCTGAGACCATCGTCTTCTTACCGCTGGTCATCATCCTGGCCACGATCCTGATCCTCGGTCGCGTAGAGCGGGGCCAGATGGCCGTCATCCGGTTCGGAACGGCTCTCGAGCTAGCCGTGGCGGACGAAGGCACCGCGTACAAGGTGCTGGAGCAGTACAAGAACGACTCGAGTGGCTACCGTCTGCCCACCCAGAGTATTGAGTACGATCCCCCGCCCCAGGTGAGCGTGCTGCCCCGGGGTGACGTTGAGCCTCTGAGCGAGATGGAAGCCCTGCGGGTTCTGCGCGACTCCGAGAACACCGACTTCCAAGTGCTCACCGACGCCGAGGTCCTGTTCGTGAAGGGCTCGCCCGTGGTCGCCGCGCCGCCCGATGGGGTGGTGCAGAAGGCCATCGACGCGCTCATCGCCCACTACTCGAGACTCGAAGGGCTGGTGGCGGCGCCCAAGGTAGTCAGTGAGTTTGAGATCGTGAGCGAGCGCCGGCATCCCTCGAGGCTGAAGTTCAGCGCCGACGAGCTCGTGGCCGAGTTCGAGCGCGAGGTGGCTCCCGACGTGATCGAGCGAATTGGGCCAGGCGTCACGGTGCAGAGCGTCCTGAACAAGCACAGACTGACGCCCGAAGACCTGCAGGCCCGCAACCGGGACCTGGATCTCTCTACCGAGCCGCCCGATGGCACCGCCCTGCTGATATCTCCTGGTCGCGATGCGCTCGAGGTCGAGTACCAGACTCGTGAACAGAAGACCACGACCGTCCCGCCACCCGTTCGGGAGATCCAGGACGCCAGCATGCCCAAGGGCGAGACGAAGGTCGAGCAGGAGGGGCGCGAGGGGACGGCGCAGGTGGTCCTTCGCATCACCCATCGGAACGATCGAGAAGCGGGCTGGACGGTGGCGGGCCAGGAGATCGTTGTTGAGCCGCGCGAGAAGGTAGTCCGCGTGGGTACCCGTGCCGCCGAGGGCGAGGCGGGAGCGGGGACGAGGTAGCGTGCCGTGGCTGGTTCGCCGTGGGCCCAAAGTGCTAGGGTTGGTTTCGGCATCGTCGGCGCCGGGATGATCGGCCGGTTCCACTGCCAGGCCGTCCAGGCTATCGAGGATGCGCAACTCATCGGCGTCTGCGACGTGGTCCAGGAGCGCGCAGCGGGCCTCGCCCGTGAGTTCGACGCCCCCCATCACTTCACCGACGTCCGCGACCTGTGCGCCGCTGAGGGCGTCGACATCATCGTGATAGGCGTGCCTTCGGGCCTCCACTGCCAGGCCGCACTGGCTGCCATCGAGGCCGGGAAGCACGTCATCGTGGAGAAGCCCATCGACATCTCCCTCGAGCGCGCCGACGCGATGATCGCTGCCGCCCGCGAGGCCGGCGTCCTCCTCAGTGTCGTCTCCCAGAAGCGCTTCGAACCGGCCACTCAGCATCTGAAGGCGGCGGTAGATGCGGGCAAGTTCGGCCGGATCGCCTTCGCTGATGTCTACGTGAAATGGTGGCGCACACCGGAGTACTACTCCCAGGGTGGCTGGAAGGGCACCAAGGCCATGGATGGCGGCGGGGCCCTCATCAACCAGTCGGTCCATCAGATCGACCTCCTGCGATGGATCATGGGTCCCGTTCGACGCGTGTACGGCAAGGTTGACGCACGTGTCCATCCGATAGAGGCTGAGGATACGGCAGCCGCCGTCGTTGAGTTCGAGTGTGGCGCCATGGGAGTCATCCAGGGGAGCACGGCGAGCTACCCGGGCCATCCCGCCATCCTCGCCATCACGGGCGAGCTGGGTTCGGCGCGACTCGAGGACGGAACCCTCACCGAGTGGAAGATAGCGGGAGAAGAGGCGTGCGAAGCGGAGGTCCTCGAGCGTTTCGCGGGTCTGTCAGGCAGCGGGGGAGGGGACCCGGCCTCTATCAACGCCCGCGGACACGAGCTCCAGTTCCGGGACGTCATCGAGGCCCTCCGCACCGGGCGCCCGGCGCTCACCGATGGCGAGGAGGGTCGGAAGGCCCTCGAGCTGATACTGGCGATATACGAGTCATCAGACAAGGGCATGCCGGTAACCCTAGGGTCCCGATAGCAGCCCTCCATGCAACTCAGGCCGCGCTGCGGCCAGAACGAGGATGAGCACATGGCCAAGCTAGCTATCGCGGGCGGATCCCCCGTTCGCACCGAGCCGTGGGTCAACTGGCCCATCTGGGGCGAGGAGGAGGAGCGGCGTCTGCTTGAGGTGCTCCACTCCGGGGCATGGGGCAAGCTGTATGGCAAGGTTACCGAGGAGTTCGAGACGGCCTTCGCCGCCTACCAGGGGTGCCAGGAGTGCGTAGCCACGACCAATGGCACGTCGGCGCTGCGCGTCGCCCTGCGCGCCGTGGATGTGGAAGCCGGCGATGAAGTCATCCTGCCGCCCTACACCTTCCAGGCCACCGCCACATCGATCATGGCCGTCGGCGCCACGCCCGTGTGGGCCGATGTGAGCGCGGACACCTACACGTTGGACCCCGATGCCTTTGAGGCGGCCATCACTTCGCGAACCCGGGCGGTCATCCCCGTGCACGTGGCCGGTAACCCATGCATGATGGACGAGATCACGGCTATCGCCGAGAAGGCGGGTATCGCCGTGATCGAGGATGCCGCCCAAGCCCACGGCGCCGTGTACAGCGGCACGCCCGTGGGAGGGATCGGCGACGTTGGCTGCTTCAGCTTCCAGGCATCGAAGAACCTTAGTGGGGGCGAGGGTGGGGCGGTCACCACGAATGACCGTCTGGTCGCGGAGAAGGCGTGGTCGCTGCACAACTGCGGGAGAATCCGCAACGAGGGCTGGTACGAGCACGCGCTTCTGGGCTCCAACGTTCGGATGACCGAGTTCCAGGCGGCGGTGCTGCTGGGGCAACTCAGCAGGGCGGAGAAGCAGAACGCGCGCCGGTGGCGCAACTGGCAGATCCTGACGGAGCTACTCGAGGGCGTGGAGGGCGTCAGCGGCGTGCGTGTGCCGACGGCCGAGTGCCGATCCGCGGTGCACCTGTACCTGTTCCACTATGAGCCTCGCACCTGCGGCATCTCCCGCGCCAAGTTCCTGGAGGCGCTCGGGGCCGAGGGCATCCCCGCATCACCCGGCTACAGCCCGCTCTACCGGGACGCCATGTTCGTCCGCAACAACGGGCCCTCGCCTGCAGAGCGGTTCCTGGGGCGCGAGCTGGACTACGGGAAGGTCGACTGCCCCGCATGCGAGCGGATCTGCACCGAGGAGGGGTTCTGGCTCTATCAGAAGCACTTCCTGGGTCCGGAGAGTGACATGGAGCAGATCGCGGAGGCGATTCGGAAGGTTCTAGACAACCGCAATGAACTGCGGTGAGGAGTCCCTGCAGGCACGGCTTGCCGACCACGGGTACCCGCTGGGTGATCCCCTGGAGGCGGCGTCGGGCCTGGGTCTGAGGATTGTGTTGGATCGGGGACCGGCCGAGTTCGGCGGGCTCCGGGTTGTGGCCGCCATCGACCGTGGTGTTATCCACGTCTACGAGCGGGCCATCGAGCGGCTGTCAAGGGAGGACGGAGAGGATCCGTCGCACCTAAGGCGCCTGGCCGTGGCCCACGAGGTGATCCACGAGGTCGCTCGGCGCAACCGGATGGAGCCTATCGAACCGACGGTCCACCGCCTTGCCCTTCAGTGGGTGAAGGCGCGCCGAGGCAGGCATGGAGGGCGCTTCGCGCCGTCGCACCCGCCGCCTGGCGATGAGCATTGGGGCGACGGCCCAAGGGAATGAGGCCGCTGGAGCGCGTTGGAGAAACGAGTACTGATCAGCATTGACCCTCGGGAGACGCGGCTTGCCGTCCTGGAGGGCGGCGAGCTCGTCCAACTACGCATCGAACGCGACGCCGTCGAGGTCGGTAGCATCTACAAGGGACGCATCGAGCGCGTCCTCCCAGGCATGGATTCCTGCTTCGTCGACATCGGTCTCGACCGAAACGCCTTCATGCACGTCTCGGACTTCATCGAGGCTGAGGAAGCGGCCAAACAGGCGGATGAGAAGACGAAGCGGCGCCGGCGCCCGCGAGCGGGCAAGCCCAGCCGCGAGTTCATGCCGCCCATCACGGATGTGGCCCACGAGGGCGAGGAGATCCTCGTCCAGGTCGCTCGCGCTCCCCTCGGCAGCAAGGGTGCTCGGGGGACTACCCGTATCTCCCTCCCAGGCCACCACGTCGTGCTGCTACCCGTGGGCTCCGACCATGTGGGGGTCTCGCGGAAGATCGAGAGTGACTCGGTCCGCGGCAGGCTGAAAGAGTGGTCCAAGGAGATCAAGCCCCGGGGCTACGGCATGATCGTCCGCACCGAGGCGGCGGGCTGCACCAAGGAAGACCTCGAAGCGGACGTGGAGCGGCTGCGCAAGACGTGGCGGCGCATCAAGGACGCCTACCGCAAGAAGGCGGCCCCCGCCCTGCTCCACGAGGATCTGTCCCTCGTTCAGCGGATGGTCCGGGACATGTACACCGACGAGGTCAAGGAGATCATCATCGACTCCGAATCGGAGTGTGAGACCGCCCGCGAAGCCCTCAAGGACATCTCGAAGAGCGCCGTGAAACGCTGCACCCTCTATCGGGGAGACAAGCCCCTCTTCGAGGCGTACGGCGTGGAGGCTGAGCTCGAGAAATCCCTCCGCCGGCGCGTGCCCCTCCCCTCAGGTGGCAATCTGAGCATCGACGAGAACGAGGCGATGACCACCATCGATGTCAACACGGGGAGTTTCGTGGGGAGCACGAGTCTCAACGAGACCATCGTCCAGACCAACCTGGAGTCGGCCAAGGAGATCGCTCGCCAACTCCGCATCCGCGACATCGGCGGCATCATCATCCTGGATTTCATCGATATGGATGTGGCGGAGCATCGTCGCCAGGTTATGGATGCCCTGGAGAAGGAGCTCGCCAAGGACAAAGCTCGCACCCGCATCGTTCACCTCAGCCCCCTCGGCCTGGTGGAGATGACGCGGAAGCGCACGGGCCAGTCGCTCCTCCAGAACCTTTGTCGGACCTGCTCGGCCTGTGAGGGCCGCGGCAGGGTACCCTCGGCGGAGACGCACGCGGCCCAACTGGAGCGCGAGTTGAGGCGGCGCGTGAAGGCCTCCAAGCCCGAGGCTTTCGCTGTCTTCGTGGGGCTGGACATAGCCTGGGAGCTGATAGGAGACAAGGGCGAGGCGGCGGATCGACTGGAGGAGAGCCTGGGGGCGCAGATCTTCGTCCGTGTGGATGCCTCGGCTACGAGCGGCAAGCCCACGATACTCCAGGGCAAGGCCGCTGAGATGGAGGCCCAACACCATCCCTTCCGAGTGGGGCAGATGTACCATTGCCGCGCCACGCAGGTTAGCGCCGGCGATGGGTCGCATCGGCTGGTAGCCGAGGCGGAAGGCTATCTTCTCCTCCTCGAGGGCGTCGCGAAGCGGCCGGATGGGCTCATCACTGTCGAGCTCACCCAGGTGCACCGCTCCTTCGCCCTGGCGCGACTCGTCTAAGGGCTGAAGGCACGGGGATGTCGTCGCGTAGTCAGGCAGAGGAACGCTGCGCCATCATCACGGGGGCCTCCAGTGGCATCGGTGAGGCCTTCGCGCGCCGTCTGGCGGCCGACGGGTTCCACCTCGTCCTCGTCGCTCGCCGCCAAGCGCGGTTGGCCCGTCTGGGTGACGAGCTCCGCGCCGTCCACGGGGTCGAGGCGGAGGTCCTCGCCGCCGACCTTAGCAAGCCCACGGACGTGGACCGCGTCGTGTCCCTCATCGGCGATATGCCTCCGCTGAGCCTCCTGGTCAACAACGCTGGCTTCGGCAGGCCGGGGCGGTTCCACGAACTGGATCCGGCCTCCCATACCGAGATGCTACAAGTGCACTGCTCCGCCACAGTGCTACTGACCCGGGCCGCCTTGCCGGGCATGGTGGCCAGCCGACGCGGCGGCGTGATCAACGTGTCGTCGATCGCGGGGCTCCTCGGCGAGGTTGGCGGGCCCATGTACAGCGCGACGAAGATCTTCCTCGTTCAGTTCACGAGGAGCCTCCACTCTGAGCTGCGGGGCACGGGGGTACGGGTCCAGGCGCTCTGCCCCGGCCTGGTACGGACGGAGTTCCACGACCAGCAGGGGTACCATGGCGTGCGCGACGCAAGGTATCCCCGTTGGTTCTGGATGCGTCCGGTGGACGTGGTATCGGAGTCGCTCGCTGCCCTCGACCGGGGCAAGGTGGTTCTGGTCCCCGGCTTGCGCTACCGGCTCCTGCTGGCCATGGTGAACAACCCCATCGGTCGAGCTCTCGCGGACCGCTATACGGACCGCCTGGTCCAGCGCTAGGCGTACAGTGAGGTCTCTCCCCCGATGAGTTCCTCCAGGGCGGCGGATGTGGCCCGCACGGCATCGATCTCCTCCGCCAGCTCCTGGCGCTCCAGATTCGTCACTCCCCGTTCCGATGTGGCGAACTTGAGCACCCGGGTCTGCAGTCCCTCCAAGGTGGTCTGGATGTTCAGGATAGCCGCCTCGCACCGAAGAGCGGCTCGCCGCAGATCCTCCAGGTCGGCGATCCTGCGGTCTACCGAGGCGATGGCCTCGTCGAGCTGCCGGCGGATCACCGGATCATCCGACTCGTCGCGGCGCCGCGCCAGAGTTGCCCGGTCCTCCTCGATGCCAGCTAGGTCGGCCATTTCGCGGTGGTCCAAGGCGCGCTGGTAGTTCTGGGCGAGGCGTACGGCCCGGGCAGTGAGGTCGGAGACCTCATCGACGACGGGCGCGAGGGCCGCGCGCACCTCGGCCACGCGCGTCCGCGATAGGCGGCGGATCTCCGACTCCAGGGCCACGACGCCGTCGGCGAGTTCCCGAGCCCTGCCTCGCAGTTCGGCGGGCAGACGTCGAGCCCCGCGTGGCGCTCTCGGCCCGCGAGACCACGCCAAGAGCAGGCACCCGACGGCGGCCAGGTACAGGAGGGTGGCGACGGGAACGGCAGCCTGACGAAGGGAGGGGGCGGAGAGAAGGCCCACGGCGAGGCCGAGGAACGCCAAAGGATGCAGCAGCGCCCGGACAAGGAGCTTGCTGGTTGAGTCGCGCTCGGGATCCTGGCCGCTATCGACCATCATCGTCACCGCCATAGGGCACAGTAGAGCCTAGCGCCACCCGGCGCCACTCCAGACGCGGGGGACGGCGCCGCGTCACACCGTTTCGAGTCCTAACGGCTGGGCGGTATGGCGCTCCGGCCCGACGCTGCTCCCGGGACGGTACCGGCGGCCGGTGGTTGGGGCACAGTCGGCGGCTGTCCAGGGGGAGGGGCGCCCGCGCCGAGCTGTCCGACGCCAGGCTGTGAGGGGGCGGGTAGCGTCGGCGCCTCGACCCCGGGAGGACCACCGGAGCCCGGGATCATTCCACGGCCTTCAGCATTGGAGGCTCCTTGAGTCACGTTCTCGACCCACTCCCTGCCCGTGAGGTTCACCGACTGCGCCTGCTGACGCCTGATCAGGGAGAAGCCGCCTATGACCACGACGACGCCCAGCGCGATGAGCCAGAGGCGCCACATCGTGGTGAAGCGCTCCTCCTTGCTCTTGGCCCCCCACCAGTCCTTGAGCCACGAACTGGCTTGTTCGAGGGCGCCTTGCTCTTGCGGGGCTGGTGAGTTGGTCATCGGATCCTCCTGGTCGCTGTAGGGTCTAGTTGATGCGCCAGTCGATCACATCGACGGAGAGCATCGTGCCCTTCATCGCCTTGGCATGGGTGTCCGCGAACAGGACATTCATCATCCCATTGTGGCGCTCGATGCCGAAGGGGCCGCCGCCGGCCAGCATGGTCTGGATCCAGACATCATGGGTGATCGGCGGCGACATGTACCAGTTCTCATTGGGTCCCGAGACGGGTTGCACGTTCGTCTCCATGAGCACGGCCTTGTCGGCGGGACGATTGATCGAGCCCACGCTCGACGAGTAGCCCAGCACGGGAACGATGCCGTTGACGGGGTCGGCCACGTACATGAGGTCCGCCGGGAACCAGTTGATGCCGATGCCCCCTTCGCAGTTGAACGCATCGGGCGGGCTGTAGGGCGACGGAGCATCGTACCCGTAGAAGTGCCCAATAGGCGCACTGGGGCACATGAAGATCTGGGTGTTCTTGACGTACGGCATGAGGAGCTCGGCCCACCAGACGTCGCCGTACTGGCCGAATCGGTTCGTGATGAGCCCCGCGCGCACAGGCACGACCCGCTCGTCGTAGTCCATGCTGTACATCATCCACGCGGTGCCGATCTGCTTGTTGTTGGATAGGCACGAGGTCTGCCGGGCCTTCTCCCGCGCCTTCGCATACACGGGAAACAGCATCGACGCCAGGATCGAGATGATCGCCATGACGACAAGCAACTCGATCAAGGTAAAGCCTCGTCTGGGACCGCGGATCATTCCGGTACCGCCTTTCCGAAGTCCCGCTCGCCCCGCCAAAGGCAACCAGGGACACCACATTGACGATTCGCCCTGAACGGCTCGTCTCCTGGCGGCGCGCCAAAGCAAGTGAATCGTTGTTGGCTCTCACCGCCCATATACCCATTCCGTAGCCGAGCCAATGCCCTCGGTTTCCGCAAGCTGTGCGGCGGTAGAGGAAGGCGTATCCCCCCTCGAAGCCGAATGCCGCGGAGGAATGTAGTAACTGATCAGACGCCGAACCCATACGGAGTACTCGGGGGTTCATCCGTGTCTGCACCAGCGTGAGGGAGGGGTTCCTGGGATGTCCACCGGTGAAACACAGGGACACGGAGTCGGCGGCGAACTGAAACGATCCGGCCTGGTTGGACCAGCCCTGGACCGCCTGGAGCAGGAAGTCAAGCGCCAGTTCAAGGAGTCCCTTGAAGCGATCATTCGGGACCAGGGTTCCCCTCGCAGCGCCCTCGCCCGGCGCGTGGCCTCCGACGATGATCTGCGATCCCTCGCCGACGATCCACCCCAGGACCTGGTGGCCGTCTTGGGTCCGATCCTGTGCCCGATGCTGAACTGGGTGCGCATGTTCGACGCGGGTCGATCCACCAAGGCGCGGAAGGGGTGGGAGCCCTCGGAGAGCTTCGAACGCGGCCAAAGGGCCCTCCTGAACGGCTGGTATGACGACGCCCTCGACGCCTTCCGCCAGACCGTCGAGAAGGATAACCCCGAGGACTTCCAGGCCCTGTTCGCCCTCGGCCAGTTACTCATCTACTGGGAAGACGACGCTGCCGCCGCGCTGCCCCTGCTGGAGCGCGCGGCCCGCTACGCCGTTCCCATGAACGCGCAGCCGTGGATGAAGCGGTTCGCCGCCGAGTCCTTCCTGGCGTGTGCGGGGCTCTACGCCGATCTGAACCACGACTACGATCTGGCGCTGAAGCAACTCGACCACGCGGAGCAGCTCACCGAGCCCCGGCCCGAGATCGATCTCGCGCGAGCGAAGATCGCGGCCCGGGCGGGGCGACACATCGACGTAGGCCCTGCGGTGCAGCGCGCCGTCAGCGCCGAGTGGCTGTATGCCGTGCAGGTGGCCCTCGACCCCGAGTTCCCCCAGGAGGTTTTCGAACCCGTCATCGAGGCGCTGGATGGAGAGAGGCAGCGCATCCGTCAGGAGGCCCTGCGGCGCGCCGACGCCGCAAGGAACTGCGCGGCGGAGGCCCTGGAAGGCGCGGATCTCGAGTACGGCAGCTCCATGCTCAGGGATAGCGCGTCCAGAGTTCAGGCAAGGCTCAGCAAGCTCGACGAGTACACCTCCGAGGCGGCGGCCAGCCTGCTCAGGGACCTGTCCCTCGCCGAGAAGATCGAGGAGCAGGCCGCCGCCATCGAAGTGGCTGCCCAGGAGTTCGAAGCGGCCCGGCGGACGGTGGAGGAGGAGATCAGGCGCGCGAGCGTGGGCGAGCAGATGCTGGAGCTTCAGACCCAGAAGGACGAGGTCGACAAGCGGCTCATGGTGCTGATAGATACCCTGGGCGAAGGGGAGCGACGCCTCGAGGACCAGAGGAAGAAGACCCTAGAGCGGGCCCGGCAGGAGATCATCCAGGGCGGCATCATGCGGCTCGTATGGCTGGTCGTGCCGGTGCTTCTCCTGGTGCTGTTCTACCAGTACACAACGATCTCGGTGAGCCCTCAACTCACGATCAAGTTCGGGAAAGCCGCGACGGCGCCCGCCATCACTCCGTCAGAGCCATCCGGCGCAGCCCCCCAGTCCCCGCTCATGCCCCGCGAGGCCACGGAGGGAGAGGACTCGGCGGGGCTGACCGACGTCCATGGCCCCGTCCTGGCGCAGACCATGACCCCGACCCAGACGAAACAGCAAGCCGCCAGCGGATCGTCCGGGCCCAGCTACCACGCCGCCCTGGACGGGTGGGTGTGGTTCCTGTTCTTCGTCTACGTGTTGGGTATGGCCGGACTAACTGCGAAGGGACAGTGGGAGGCGCTGCAGGAGCGAGAGCGGTCCATCGAACGGAATATGGAGCAGGAGCGCGAGAAGATGGAGCGGGACGCTCAGCTGAAGCGAGGCCCGCTCGAAGACCGGCAACGCGAGCTCACGCGGCGCATCAACGAACTCCGCGAGCAGCTCTGACCGCAGGGGCGGAGCGCACGCCTAGCCGGCTACCGCGACCTCCATCTTGAGGTCGTCGATCACGATCTCGAGAGAGCCCATTCCGCCCATGGTGAAGCGGGACGTGACGCTCATGCGCGCCCGCATGCCCAGGATCGCGCCATCCTCGATGCGAGTGGACTGGAGTATGCCGCCCTTCACGGTGAAGGTCGTGCTCGGCGCGTCAGCGCCGCCCTGAGTCGTCCCGCTCGCGGCGAGCGTCGTATCGGTGAGCGCCACCTGCATCCCAGCGCTCTCGTAGATGCCGACCAAAGTGGCTTCGGCGTCCACGCTGAGGGCATCGTCCATGATCCTCAGGCCCGAGGAGGCATCCCACTTGTCGCCCAACACCACGGGCGCCTGGGCATACGGAATACGGACCAAGCCCGCCGCCACGAAGTCAACGGGGTTGGGCATGCCCGGACCCGCCTCCGCCGCAGAGCTGGAGGAGGAGTTGAGGAGCTCCCCGCGATCGTTGTAGGTGAAGGTCTGCACCTGGTTCGTGACATCGCTCGGGGCGTTCTCGCTCCGGCCCCCGGCCACGGCCACGAGCCGCGTGAACTGCCTGGTGACGACGACGCGGCCGCCACTCACCGACTTGACCGTCTCCAACAGGGTCCCCTCGAGCTTCAGGGCCTGGGACTGGGAGGCGCCACCACCTCTGATCTGCAAGTCCGCCTCGATCTTGACATCGTACTTGACCGAAAGCCCCTGCTCCGGAGCGTACCGCAGGGTCAGCGGTTCACCAGCAACGGCCTGCCCCGCGAGAGCCAGCAGGGCGATCGTGGGGCAGGCACCATCGAGCTAGCGCGACTCTCACTGGCCTCCCTCCTCATCGTAGGTCACGAGGCACTCGAGCGTGTCGACATTGAGCGTCGCGGAGGCCCCACCATTCCCCATGCCGATGTCCACTCGCGCCTTGCCCGATGACTCAGTGCGTGCCACGAGCCCGTTCGCCACGGCCGACCACTGCTTGACCTTGATCTCGGCCCCGTAGCGGATCTTGAGGCTCATGCCTTGGGCCTGTGGAATCGAGACCTGCTCCTCGGACTCGCTCATCAGGCTCACCACGGACTCGATCACGGCAAAGCTGGGGTTGCCAGTGGTGATCTCCACCACCTTGGAGGGGGCTTGGATGGCCGTGATGCCCTTCATGATCCGCAGGTCCGGCCCGGCATCCCACTCCATGCCAACGGCAAGGTCTCTCTGGGGATACGGGATCACTATCTGCTGGAAGAAGGTGAGGAAGAGGGGATCCACCTGCTGGCTGACGGGATCCAGAGGCAGAGGTGGAAGTTCGTGGGCCGCTACATCACCGATAGCGAGAAGGCGGCCTCGGAGGTCGCGGATGTAGGGCAGGGGCTCGCTCTGGGCGACGCTCGGGTCGGGTTTGAGGGAATCGGCCGACTCGCCGACCTGAAGCAGCCTGAGTGCCCGACTGAGCAGCCTCTCTCCATCGGGCCCTACCTGCTCGACCTTATCGGTGTAGCGCCCCTCCGCCACCAGTGAGAGCGGCTGGCTCCCCACGCCGGGGAGAATGATGTTGCCCTGGAGGGTGCTCTGGAAGCGATAGGGCACGGCGACGCCAGGCTCTGGGTCGAGAACGAGCGGCCCTGCTATCGCGGCGCTCACCAGAAGGAGCGACGCGCAGGCCATCAGGACGTGCAACTTGCCGGATCTCATGGGACCACTCCTGCATCTAAGGCATGGCCAACCGTACAGCGAGCACACAGAGGACAACACTGCGGCAACGCGCGGAGGGACTATCACCACATCCCCGCACGTCCTTAGACGCTCGGGGATCGCTGTAGGCTCCAAGCTCCGCCCAACAGCTTACCGAGACACCTCAGTCATCTCCAGTACTTGCGCTTCGAGCCCGAGCCCTGGAGCGCGCCTAAGGGCGTGGTCGCCGGGTCCCGTCTCCCGAAGGGCCGCCTGGGCCGCTTCGAGGAGAGCCTCTGCCGAGAGAGCATCCAGTGGGAAGACGGCTATCCCGCTCCGAAGCGCGACGCTCCTTGAGCGTGGTCCCCTTGCACCGACGCGCTCACGCTGAACCCGACGCGCCAAGCGCTCGATGACGCGGTCGGTCGCGTCAGCGGTGTGGGGGAGCATGATGCCGAAACCAGCGACTCCATACCGAGTCACCACGTCGCTCTTCGTGTCCGCCGGAGCCGAGACTATGCCTACGAGATACGGCCTCCGAGGACCCGATGATACACCTCGGCTAGGCGTTCGGTGCAGGCCTCGATGCCGTACCTGGTGACCAACTGCCGTGCCGCGGCGACAATCCGGTGGCGTTCGTCTTGGTGGCTGATGAGGCGCTCAACGGCATCGGCGATGACTGGAGGGTCCTCCACAGGCACATTCAGCGAGGTGACGCCATCTACGAGCAACTCCTCGCAGCCGCCCACCGTAGTACCGACCACGGGGACTCCCGCAGCGAAGCCCTCGAGCAGCATCCGCGGGAGGCCCTCATGCCGCGATGGATGCACGAGCACATCCACCGCGCCCAACACGGCCGCTACATCCGCACGGAACCCCTCGCGCCGAGTCGCGGCCGCAGCCGGCCCGGCCGCCAGCCGGCCCTCTACCTCCCTCGCCAGCGGCCCGTCACCCACGAGGAGATAGCGGCAGGCCGCCGGACGGCGCCGCTCAAGGGTGTGGATCGCCTCCACGAAGGTGAACGGGTCCTTCTGACGGGAGAGCCGGCCGACGAAGGCGATGAGGGGGCGATCCCGTTTCCACTCGAGAAGCGCTGGATCGGGCTCCCTGGCCGCTGCCTCGACGTCTGCCACATCGATACCGGCGGGCACGCACTCGTACTGCTCCGCACGGCCGATGCCCGCTGCCAGACCCAGCCACGTGTCGCTCTGACACACCGTCAGGAGGCGCTCGCACCATCTCGCGGCACGCGCTTCCATGTGCCGATAGCAGAACGCGGCGACCGCGGGCCGTTGATGCGGGAAGCTCCAGCCATGGACGTGATGCACAGCGGGCACGCGGCGCTTGTGTGCCATGCGACGCCCCAAGAAGCCCGCCTTCGCCGTGTGCGTGTGGACCAGGTCGGGTCGCCAGTCATCGATCACGGCGGCGATCTGCCGACCGGCGGCACGGTCTCGCGAGGGATGGGGCGTGCGCGAGAGGTCTGGGGACCGCAGAAGCTCGATGCCATCCGCTCTACAGAGGGGCTCCAGAGAGCCCTCGCACTCCGGCTCGGGCCCAGAGAGGACCCTGAACTCGAATTCCTTGCCCGTGAGGAGCCTGCAGACATCGAGCACGAAGCCGCCCGCGCCACCCACGTTCATCCGCGTGATGATGTGGAGGACGCGGATCGGGCGACTCACGGCTCCTCGGCCTCCTCCTCGGGGTGGGTGAACATCGGCCTCATCCCCACCACCTCTTCGCCCGTGGGCTCCAGAAAGGGGACACCGCCACGGATGAGCCATGCGTGGCCGCTCAGGTCGGCGCCGTCTCGCCTGACGCCGACGACAAGGCCCACGTCGCCGAAGCCGTGTCGCCGAAGCAGCTCGAACAGGGCCAGGGAGCGGGTCCAGCAGTTGCTGCGCACGGGGAACCACGGCCTCGCCAGCCACCACCACACGTACCGCTGGAGAGCGTCCGCGTGGTCCTCCTGCGGGACTCCACGGACGGGAGGAGTGAAGCGTCGCAGCAGCTCGGGCACAGGCAGTCGCGCCTTCAGGTATTGCGCGGCCCAGAGCCGTGCTGCGACCCTCAGGAACTCCCACACATCACTCAGGCTGCGGAAGTTCTCGCTGAGCTTCGACACTGCCTGCGGCCCCCTCTGCTATCCCGCGTCCGTCGCTGTCTCTAAGGCCCGCAGAATCATCCGCCCGCCCCTGGCCGGATCCAGGGCTACGTCACGGCCTCCTCGGAAGGTGACGAGCGGGCACTCCTCGACCAGCCTTCCCAGCGCCGCCGCTTGGCGGCCGAAGCCCGCGCGATCGGCCGTGAGCAGGGGGCTCTGTCCCAAAGCGCGAGCCAGGGCGTCGGAGCGGCGCGCCGGCGCCATCACACTGACCGCCGAAGCCTCCCTGGAGGCCAGGACCACCAGGCGCAAGGGCGGGCGAAGCTCCCCGGGGGCGCGGAGGGACTCGCGAGTGACCACAACCTTGGGGAGCGCCTCGTCCTCCCGCCGCTCCAGCACATGGTACATGGCTCCTGGCCGCACTTGATCGATGGGCAGCGAAGCGGTGCGCACGAGGGCACGGCCTCGTATCGCCGTTTCGGTGGGTTCGAGAAGGGCCCAGTCGTCGGTCAGCACACCCATGCCCGCCTCCGCCATGCCCAAGGAGAGGGTGCTCTTGCCGGCTCCCGTCTGGCCGATGACCAACACCCCCGCGCCCCGGTACTCGGCCAAGGCCGCATGAATCGCGAAGAGGCCACGGCACCGCAGCATCTCGGCCAGGGTGATACTGAGCAGGTCTCGGATCAGCTCGGAGTCACGCACGGCGCTGTCCGCGATGACGAACCGGGCCTCGCCCTCGTCGGGCCGTGCCGTTCCGCTGGCATGAGCGTGAGACACGAGCAGCTCGCCCCGGCGGCGCTGAAACCGGTAGCCCAGGGCGCTGCGCTCATCCTGGGCGTCGCCCGCCTGCTCCGGGGCTCCGGCCTCGAACAGGAACCGCAGCGTGCCGGCCGCGCCGACAGGCAGCGGGCCCTCCAGATACTCGATGTAGTGGGCCAGAACCCCGCGTATGGAGGGGTGGGGTGCGCGGATCTCCACGTCCCACTCGCCCAGTCGATGGCTGAGATCGGCCACGGTCATACCCATCCCTCGACTCGCGGTCCCCGAGTGGCATGCCAACCTGCCACATCAGGAAGCCCAGCGTAGTCGCCAGGTCGGCCCTCCCGGACACAGAAGACGGCGTGCTGCTGGTCGGCGGAGCGCTTATGAAGGAAGTACCAGCCACTCCGTATCGCGGGCGTGTCGACGCGGTCGACGGCGATGAGCGCCCGCAGCCGCTCGCGGAGATCGCTCACTCCCGCCACGCCGGACATGACGGAATCCGTGTAGGCGATCTGGCTGTCGATCCAGGCCCGGGTCTCCGGCGACTGCTGGGCCTCCAGCCAGTGGTACGGGTCAGGCACCTCCACGCCGTGGAGGATGTCGACCACGTCCTCGCGCCTCGTAGGAGGCGCGTCCGGGGATGCTCCGATCAGCCAAGCTGCCGTCCCCATGGTAACCACGGCCTGATCTCACCTCTCTGTGGCGGCTTGTGCGGCGGACCGCCCGCTATGTCAGTATCGGAAGAACCGGCAAGCGGAGGCCCACCGGCCCTGTAGCTCCACCCGCGCGATGCCCCCCGAATGGAGCCTCTCCGCCGCCGTGGCGGCCTCGGAGACGAGGTCCCGATCCTCGGCGAGGACAACAGCCCGGCCGTTGGTGCGCAGCACTCTCGCGATCTCGCTCAGGGCCTCTCGGTACAGGCTCCGCAGGTCTCGGACCCCTATCTTGACGCCGAAGGGAAGGTTGGTTACCACGACGTCCACGGACTCATCCCCCAACGGCAGGCGCTTGGCGTCCCACCGGCCGATCAGCCGAGGCTGATGGCGAGGTCCGACGTTCGCGACCGTTGTGGCGACGGCGATCGGGTCGATGTCGCCCATCAGGATGCCCGCGTAGGGGAGCCCGTAGTGAGCGCGCTCGAGGCCGATGGTCCCACCGCCACAAAGCGGGTCGCAGAACACCTCGTCCTCCTGAGGCCTCGCATAGCGGACCAGACACGCGGCCGCGGCGGCCCTGAGCGACCCCTGGATGTGCTCGACCTTGTAGGAGCGATGGCGATGCTCCTCGGGAGAGACGCGAACATCGACGGACAGAGATCGCGCGCCGGCCGTGACCCAGATCTCGAGCCCAGCGCCCTCCTCGACCCTTCGGAACCGTCCACCGAGGATCCGGGGTATCTCCCTCTCCGCCTTGTCGCGAAGGTGCTGACGCGGGTAGGGGTAGCTGCCCTCCATGCGGGTAACGACGCGTACCGTTCGCGCGCGCCCCAGGTCGGCCGATCTCGCGCGGCTCGCCGCAGCCCACAGGTCGGGCACGGCACGCTCAACGGCCGGTAGCAGCTCGCGCGGACCGGCCCGCTCGCCGGGGAGGGACGGGAGATCGACGACCCGGAGGAAGCAAAGCTCGGCGCAACGGAGAACCAGTGGATCCACATCGCCCTCTGGGCGGAAGCGGATCTCACCCGGCGAGTTGGACATGGCGACGACGCCGAGGCGCTCACGCACCTCATCACAGGCAAGTCCCTCGAGTCCGCGAGGAGCCAGCCCGATCCACTCAGGTTCGTTGGGCTTGCGCGGGCTACGAGGCCCGCGCCGACGTCGGCTCATGTGGCTCCGGTTCGCCCCTCCGAGCGAGCCCGGCTGCCAATAGGCTTCGTCCGGCGGACGCCGTTCCCTGCGCGCCGCAGGAGGCTCACTCGATCACGAGGGAGACGACCTTCATCCCACCGTCACCCTTGAGTCCGACTATCACGGACTGGCCGTCAGCATTGGCGTAGGTGACCTTCGTCAGTGCCATGCGGTAGACGTACGTGATGGGAGCCTCCGCGACCGGTCCCGTTGGCAGGTAGACCTCGACCGGCGCCGGGGCCATCTGCGGGGAGGCAGAGGGTGGCCGTACCCTAACCGCGCCCTCCTCGTCGACCTCCACGAAGATTCCCGGCGCGATCGCCTCGGCAGCCGCGCTATCACCGGCCTGAATCGCGGCCACGAAGCGCTCCACCGCTGCCCGGGGGGTCGCCTTGTCCCACGGACGGACCTTGAACAGGCCCGTGAGCTCGCTCTGATAGTAGGCCACCGCGCAGACGGCGCCCACGCAGAAGACAACGACGAGCCCCAGAGTCAGCATCCGGCCTAGTGACGAGCGCTTCGGTGTCACTGGACCGGAGCCGCTCTCCGGAGGGCTGTTCCCGGCGTTGCTCGCCGGATTCTGATCGGACATCTGCGGTTCTCCCCCATGCTAGTTTGGGATGATCGATGCGGCGCATGTCGAAATACGTACGAACTCCGTATAATAGAAAGAAGTCTAATAGAACAAACAGAGAATAGCAGCTTAGGCGCCGTACGCGCAAAGCGTGGACGGGGCATCGAGGAGTCTAGCCATGAGAGGAGGGACACCGTTGCGGAGAGTCATTGTGTTGCTTCTGGCCGCGGGGGCTATTGCCATGGTGCTCGCAAGCTGTGGCGGGAAGAAGCAGACCGCCCAGACCGAGGAGCCTCAGGGCCAGGAACTGATGAAGCAGAACATGATGCAGGGACAGCAGCTCATGCAGAAGGCCCAAGGTGGGGGATAGCACAGTGCGGGAAGTGGCCTGAGTGATGGGCCTAGGGCGTCTCGTTGTTCAAGGGGAGGTACACGATGCTTAGGACGCGCAAGCGTGGTTTCACGCTGATCGAGCTTCTCGTTGTTATCGCAATCATCGCCATTCTGGCGGCAATCCTGTTCCCCGTCTTCGCGAAGGCCAGGGCCAAGGCCCGCCAGACCTCGTGTCTGTCGAACGTCAGGCAGCTGTGCACGGCGTGGCTCAGCTACTCCGAGGACTATGACGGCACGTTCCCGATAACCACTCCGGGCTGTCGCGCCAGCGTGGCGCCGCCAGGCCAGGGGGGCAACCATCCGGGCACCAACCCGTGGTGGACGGCGACCGAGCCGTACATCAAGAGCGGCCAGATCCTCATGTGCCCCGCTTCCGCCATGGAGTGGATCAACAACGGCGGCGGGTGTGGCGGCGGCCATTGCGGCAAGCGCGTGCCGGGCCAGACCGGTCTGAACTACGGCGCCGGCATCGCCATCGGCTCCAACTACGCGGAAGACGGCAACACCACTTGCTGCCGGGGCACCGGTGGTAGGATCGACCGCCTCGCGTTCCCGGCAGAGAGCTTCGTTCTTGCTGACGCCGCCAGGGCGAACATCGGTGGCGGCCTATGGGAGAACGGCGCCGTGTGCGCCGGCTCCACGACCGACGGTATCTGCGCCCCGATCGCCTTCGCCAACTACATGACCGGTTGCCCACAGCCGGGCTGCGCGCCGACGATGACCTATAGCCAAGTGCTGCAGGCCCGCGGCATCGACTCCGATACCGCCGCCCGCCACAACGGCGGCAACAACATCGGCTTGGCCGACGGCCATGCCAAGTGGTTCAAGAACGAGAACACCAAGGGCTGGGCCGCGGGCGGCCCGATCCGGTTCAACGGCTTCGAACTCTACAGCATAAACTAGGTGGCTCGTTCCACAGGGCTCTAGGAGACCATCGGGGGCGCCGCAGCGGCGCCCCCTGTGCTTTGTGTTCGCGTTTCCCGGCCGCTGCTACCCCGTGCCGTACCTGAATCTTGCGACAATCGTGCCCCACTCGCCTTGGTAACTGCGTATTACAGCTATACACTGACAGCGATCCTGTGGGCTCCATTGACCGCCCCAGCGCTCGGTCCGCCGGGTAGCTCGAACGCGCAAGCGAAGGGAAGAGCGTCATGCCGCGCTTCGTCCGGATGTTACTGGCCCTCTCCATCTGTTCCGCCCTGGTCGCCTGTGGCTGCTCGAAGAAACAACCCGCCGCGCCGGAGGGCTTCAGCCCCGTGGTGCCGCTGAAGCTCGCACAGCCGCTCTCGGTGCTCGCTCCGACGGTCCTAAAGCGTCCCCTTGTGCAGATGCATGAGCGGATGGGAGAACCTGGGAGGAACGTGAAGCTGGAGACCCTCGTCATCGACGAGTTGGTGGCGAAGCTGAAGGACGGCACGGCGAAGGCCGACGTGCTGCTGATCCCCTCTGGCCGTGCCCTGGAGGCGGCGCTCGAAACGGGCGCGCTAGAGGGTGAACCGACGGAGCCGATCGCGAGGATGATCGCGGTTGTCACCACCGCCCAGGGCAGTGGCGTCAAGATCAAGGCGCTGGAGGACCTCGCGAGCGAGTCCGTGGGGAGCATTGCCGTGGCCGATCCCGCCTACGATGCGGCGGCGGGTCTGTTCATGGACGCAATCGAGGCCCGTGGCCTCTTGGAGGCGGTGGAGCCGAAGATCGTGACCGTAGCCTCGCCCAGAGCGGGCATGCAGGCCGTCACCGACGGTGAAGCCGACGCGGGGGTTAGCTACCTGCCCTCGGTCATGTTCGGTGGACACAGCGGGACATGCTCCATCGCGTGCTTCCTGCCAAAGGAGTTGCCCCACGCGGCCGATGTCGTGGCCGTGAAGTTCGCGGGGGCTTCCGATCAGGTGGACGCCTACTTGACCGCGCTGAACTCGCCTGAAGCGCAATCCGTGCTGGCGTGTGGCGGCTTCGAGCCGACGGTGTCGAAGGATCGCGGAGATGCGGCCAAGACGCTCCTCATCCCGTGTGGCGCGGGCCTCCAACCAGCGATGGATGTTATCGGCAAGGTCTATTACGAGCGCACGGGCGTCCGGCCAGACTTCTCCTACGCGGGATCGGGGATGCTCCTGGCGACCCTGGACTTCACTCGACGCGGCGACCTCTACATGCCCGGGGAGGCGTTCTGGGTCACCATGGCCGAGGATCGGGACCTTGTGAGCGACTCGCGCCCGGTGGTCTACTTCACGCCGGTCATCGCCGTCCCCAAGGGCAACCCCGGGGGCATCGAGTCGCTGGAGGATCTCGCCAAGCCCGGGGTGCGCGTCGCCATCGGCGACCCCCAGGCCTTGGCTATCGGGCCGGTCACCCAGCGTATCCTGGAGAGGGCAGGTATCAAGGAGGCTGTCGACAAGAACGTCGTCATGCGGGGCGGCTGCATCCCCGAGTTGGCCAACTGCATCTCGATGAAGGGCGCCGATGCCTGCATCCTGTGGGACGCCGTAGCCGAGCAGCACCACGAGAAGGTCGACTGGGTCGCGATCGATCCTGAGCAGAACGAGGTCGCGGAGGTTCTCATCGCTACCCTCTCGTGCGCGGCACACCCCGAGGAAGCGGCCGACTTCATGGAGTTCATCGCCTCGGAGGAGGCGTCCGCGATCTTCGAGCGGGAGGGCTTCCGCACCGAGCCGCCTGAGGGCATCCGGATCGCCCCCAGGGAGGGTCCGGATGTCTAGCGCGGCTACCCCGGTTCCGGTGGGGGCGCGAACCAGGAGTCCTTTGGGGGAGCGACTGTTCCACTACTGTGCAACAGCGGCCCTCTCTTTCGAGGTACTATTCATCTCGACGGTGATCCTCGCGGCCGCGTGGTACGTCGATCTGGATGACCTGAAGGCGACCGTGAGCTCGCCCAGCATGCGGTACGCCATGCGAATGTCCATCACCAGCGTGACCATCACCACGCTCATCTCGGTCACCTTGGCCATTCCAGCGGCCTACGCCCTGTCCCACTACCGGATCCCCTTCGCGCCGGTCGTTGACACGATCCTCGACCTGCCGATCGTGATGCCGCCTATTGCTGCCGGCATGACGCTGCTGGTACTGTTTGGCTACTACCTGGGTGAGCCGATGTCGGCGTTGGGGATCTACCTGCCGCACACCCCAGCGGGCGTCGTGGTGGCCCAGTTCTTCACGACGATGACCTTCGCTGTGCGCAGCTCCAAGGCAGCCCTGGATGGGATCAGCCCGCGTCTCCCGAGGGTGGCCCGCACCTTGGGCTCGAACGAATGGCGCGCCTTCCGGCGCGTCACCCTGCCCCTCGCTAAGCCAGGGCTCATCGCGGGTGTCGTCGTCACGTGGTCGCGATGCCTGGGCCTCTTCGGCCCTGTGGTGATGTTCTGCGGCGCCACGGAGTTCCGAACACAGGTGATGCCCACCGCCATCTACATCAACACCTCCGTCGGCAAGCTGGAGGAGGCCGTGGCCGGAGCCCTCATACTGGTCGTCTTCGCTCTGGTCACCCTCATCATCTTCAAGCGCCTGGGCGGGCGGGGGTACATGTGGTAGGAGCCCTATGCTAGCGATCAACGATGTCTCCATCGACCTAGGCCAGTTCGTGCTGAACCACGTGACGCTAGAGGTGGAGCGCGGCGACTACGTCTGCCTCGTAGGCCCCACGGGAGCGGGCAAGACCATCCTGTTCGAGTGTGTCATGGGGCTCCAGATTCCGCCCACTGGCCGCGTGACGCTGGACGGCAGGGACATCACCAGGCTCCCGCCCGAGGACCGAGGCGTGGGCTATGTTCCCCAGGACTACGCCCTCTTCCCCCACATGAACGTCTTCGACAACATGGCCTACGGCCTCATCGAGCATCGGGTGCCGGCCCAGGAGATCAGGCGGCGCGTCGGGGAGGTCGCGAAGCTCCTCAACATCGACCACCTGCTGGAGCGTCGCCCCTCCACCCTCAGCGGCGGCGAAGCGCAGCGAACGGCCCTTGGGCGCGCCTTGGTCCTCGAGCGTGAGCTGATCTTGATGGATGAGCCCTTCGGGGCACTCGACCAGGTGACGAAACGGCAGTTGTTCAAGTATCTCAAGGCGATCCACGCCGAGCTCGGACTGACCGTTATGCACGTCACCCATGACTTCGGGGAGGCTTTCGGCCTCGCCACCAAGGTGGCCGTGCTGCTCGGCGGCAGGCTCTGCCAGGTCGGCAGCGTCGAGGATGTCTTCCTACGTCCCGCGACTCGGGAAGTAGCGACGTTCCTGGGGATCACCAATGTCTGGAGCCGCCAGGATCTCCTCGGCTGCCCCGAGTCAGTCGTCAGCCGCGCCGCTCTGGCCGTGTTGGACAGCAGCGAGGAGTGCATACTGGCCTGCCTACCGCCCGACTCCATCACCGTGCTATGGGATGGCCAGCAGCCTCCCGATGGCGCGGTCCAGGGCCCGGCTGTGATCCAGGGCCTGCGCTGGCAGGGCAGTCAGTGCGAGCTCGAGTTGGATGCGGGCCTGCCCGTTGTCGCAACGAACGCGGCGCGAGCGGTAGCCTCCATGGGGGTTACGGTAGGAGACACCATCACGGTGGCCCTGCACCCCATGGACGTTCATCCCATGAAGCGGTAGGCTGTCAGGCAGCCGAACGAGTGTCCTCGGGCGCTAAACCCGCGCCCATCGCCATGAAGAGGGCGAGACCGCGGCCGATGTCGGAGCGTCCTATCTACAGATGCCGGCTCTGCCGGCAACAGACCGTTCAGAGGGGGTCCGGCCCAATGCGGACCATGTTGAGTGTTGCGCTCAGTCTGTCTCTCGCCATCATCACCGCGGCCGCATTCGGGTGTGCTTCGGGGACGCCCGGGGACACGAATGGCGACCCCACGGGACGGGGTACGATCACCGGTACTGTGGTGAGAGACGATAGCGGTAAGCCCATCCAAGGAGCCACGGTCACGCTGGTCACCAACACCGCACCGAAGACGGCGACCACGGATGCCAAGGGGGCCTTCATCCTCACCGACGTTCTCTACGGCACCTACACGCTCAATGCGGTCTACTCCCCTCCAGGAACGAACCTGAGCGGCACCGCGAAGGTCACCGTGAGCGCCGAGGCCAAGAACCCCACCGTGACCATCAAACTGAAGGGCACGAGCGGGCCTCCGCCCCCGCCCTTCTAGCCCGTGTTATTCATGAGAATGGTCAGAGGTTGTTGCATGGGAGTGGGTAGTTCGCCTCGTATCAAGGGCCGTGCGCCCAGGCAGGCCCACAACCATCGGCGGTTGTGGGGCCTGCCAAGCCCCCGCTACTGTGCCGAAGTTGCCGCCCCGTTCCGCCCGAAAAGGGCTCGCTGGCAACATCCCCTCGAATCCCGCAAACCGTTGGGGCCCAAGGCTTAGAGGCTGCACGGGAGGGGTCTGTATGTACTATGTTCCATTGTTCCGTGAGGTACTATACATACGTTATGGTACCCCCCTGCCTCTCCGAGAGAGCGCGAGTACCACAATAAGGGGGTATCGTTTCCCGGCGGAACACCGGAACAGCGGAACACGGCCCCTCAGCGAGCGAGCGGCAGAACCCAGAGAGCGGCCAGGCGGCCAACAGCGAGCCGCCCCTCCATGCCCGCCGCCTGCTGCTGAACAGACCAGCACCAACGCAACGGACAAGTGACCGCTACACAGCCAGCACGGCACAAATCAGCATTCATGAATGATGCGGGCTAGCCCGTCGGGCATGCCAAAAGCCTACCCGGTGATCTCAGGGTAAGCGCAGAAGCGAGCCACGGGGCAGCCGTCGCAGTCCGGCTTGCTTGGCCGGCACCGTGCTCTGCCATGGCGCACCATGCTCACATGAAGCTCCAGTTTGCATTCATCAGGCACCACTCGGTCGAAGACCTCGTGGGCCGCATCGGCGCTGCACGATGGAGCGAGCAGCCTTAGCCGCTTGCCGATCCGAAGGCAGTGGGTGTCAACGGGGAACACGGGCTGCTGGAGCGCGAAGAGCAGTACACACGCCGCGGTTTTGCGCCCGACGCCGTGGAAGCTCTCCAGGTACTCGCGAGCCTCCCCTGGGTCCATCCGGGAGAGATCGCTGAGATCCAGCGCCCCGTGTGCCGCCTTCACCGACCGGAGCAGCGCCTGGATCCGTGGGGCCTTGATGTTAGCCAGTCCCCCGGCTCGGATAGCGTCCGCCACGTCCCCCTCGGGAGCCTCCATCACCGCCTGCCACGTGGGGAAGGCCTCTGTCAGATTGGCGAAGGCGCGATCGGAGTTCACATCCGACGTGTTCTGACTCAGGATGGTCTTGATCAGGCTCGCCAGCGGATCACGCCGCAGGCGCGTGCGCTCATGGTGGGAGCTGTCGCCATACTCCGCCCACAGCAGCTCGGTGATGCGCCGAAGGCGTGCCTCGCCGTGGAGTAGGCTGGGGTAGCTCACGCGTTCAGGCTCTCCTCCGCACCCGGCAGAAGCTGGATCAGGATCGCGACGAGGGTGCCGCTCATCTCCAGGAAGGAGAAGATCACGATCGCTAGACACAGGGCAAAGGCCCCAGCGGCGAGCCAGGGCCGGGGCTCGCGCCGACGGTAGGCCAGCACCGCGCAGGCCATGCCGAGCACAGCCAGCGGTAGCCCGACGACGGCAGCCACGCGAGCGGCGTCCAACAGGGCATACGCTCCCAGGGCGTGAGCGCGGGAGACCATCATGATGCGCATGACGCCGTAGGCGAGGGGAAAGAGCCAGCTCACGTACGCGGCGACGGCCAGGGGCTCTCCATCTCGGCCATGGGGAGCCAGCAGGAAGCTCCACACTCTGGCGAGCGGGGGTTGCGAAGCCGGTGGCGGCGTACGTCTCCTGGCAGACACCAGAGTTACATCTCCCAAGCGCGACGACTGCGGAACGCCAGATCGCACGTGATACCGAGTACCAACCATCGCGCCATCGCGAGGTTCGACTCGTTAGAACTCGAAGTCGAAGCGCGCCTCAGCCTTCCCGGCAGCCGGGTCGTAGGTCAGGGTCCCGTGCTTACCGATCTTGAGGTGAGCGTGCTCAGTGGCCCAGAATGTCAGTAGATCGCCCGGAGACTCGGGTAGCTGCCCGTTCTTCGCCTGGTAGTCGCCCACCAGCTCAGCCAGCTTCCAGACCTCATCCGGCAGGTTCTCGGTAAGCTCGGGGGACTCCTCGAAGGTCACCTTGGTGATCCGAAGCTGCCTGTCCACGGATCTGACCTCGACGCGCACGGGGAGCGCCGCTGGTCGGATGGAACCACCGATCTCCGGATCGGACTTGGACTCCGCGAGGGGCTTGTAGAGGACGTAGCCCTCGACCTCCGCCACATCGCCTACGGTCGTGGCTCCTGTCACCTTCACGTCGACATCATCGGGGCTTGGGACCTTCGGCAGGGAGAGGAGTTCCTTCGCGGCTGCCTTGGCATCCAACTCCGTAACGCCGCCGCGGCCTAGTTCCCCCATGGCGACACGATCAGCCAGGGCCTTGCGCAGCCCGGATTCATTGTGAAGGGCGGCGTGCTGGAGGGCCTCCTGGGCCGTCAGCTTGGCTTGCACTGAGTCGACTCCCGCCTCGCTGCTCCCCTCCGATGCCTTGGGAGAGCCTTGGAGGGCGCTATCCGGACCTTCCGGCCCCTTCTGGGGGCACCCTGCAAGGATGGCGAGGGAGGCGAACAGGAACAGATACGCTGCAGCATGTCTCGTGGGGATCACCCTCCTGCGCCCGCTCCTAGTCCATGGGCGGCGGCGGATACTCGAAGTCGATCGGATGGACGTAGGCGTCCCAATCCCTCGCGATCCTGAGCAGGACACCGAGCTCGCGTGGCGCCATGCAGGACGCACGGTCTACACTGACGACGTTCTCCGCCGCGACGCGGCGCGAGGGGCCAGCGAAGAAGCCCTCCGACACGAGGTCCGCCATGCGTTCCCCAAGCTCCGTGCGCTGCCATGCCGGCGTGTAGGGCCCGAAGTGAGTCACGCCATCCACATCGATGGCCGTCTGCCCCACTGCGTTGGTGAGGTACCAGGCGGACCATCCGGCCACATCGTCCTGGGTGCGTCGCATGAGGTCAATCATGACCGATGCGGTGGTCGACTCCGCGTCCTCGTCCTCGGGATCCGGCGCATAGCCGTACTCCTCCATCACCACGGGCACACCGTTCCAGGCGAAACGGGCAAGCAGCTCAGCGAGCGCCAGCCCCTCTTCGACCTGGTTCGCCTGCACGTAGTGATGGACGGTCACGTAGTCCAGGAAACCAGCCGCATCCCGCGATGTGAACCCCATCACGTACTGGGCGGAGCCAGGCCACTGATCGGCGGGGGTACGCCCGTGGGCGCCCGCAGTGACCATGTGGTCGGGGTCGACGGACCGGATCGCCTCGGCCTGCGAGCGCAGGTAGCGCAACGAGGTCCACTCGCGGAACTCGTTATAGTCGCGGACCATCCCGTCGGGGGAGGCGTAGGCCTGTCCGTCCCAGGCAAGGTCCGGGAGCGTCACATCATTGAAGGACTCGAGAGTCGTACCCCACGCGGCGTTCAGGGCGTCGATGTCCCCTTGGTAGAGGAGCGTGACGTAGTGCCGGAATGCAGGCAGGGCGTGGATGCCGGGAATGAGGCCCTTCGGCTCCGGCTCCCAGGTCAGATTGCCGTTCGGCAGCGTCCACTCCACGGCCAGGTTGTAGGAGAGCAGGGCCCCACGGTCTCGGCACAGCGCGGCCATCTGGCGCCAGAAGTCGGCTAGAGTCACGAAGCTATCGCGCGGCAGCATCCGGCCGAGGGTCCCCCAGTACTGACCGCCCTCCTGCCACCACTGACAGCCGTTGCCACCCCAACTCGTCAGCGTGAGGGAGACCCGTAGCCCCCGCGCGGCGGCCTCGTCGAGGAGGATTCGGACTCGCTCCTCCGTGCCGTCGACGAGACGAGCTCCATCCGTTGGCTGGGGGTCGGGCAGAACCTGGCCGATGGGCAGGAAGAACTTGATGTGGTTCATGCCGAGGTCCCGCGCCCGGTCGAGCATGGTGGTCAGAAGACCGTGGTCCCAGCCCGCGGGGGTCAGCAGGTTGAGGGCCCACGGGTCATCGGGGTTGCCGGTATGCACGACCGCATTGCTGCCGAAGAGAACGAAGGGATCCCCCGACTCCCCTAGCTGGAACCCGACGCCATCGGGCGTGGCCCGGACGATCTCGAGCCCGTCCGAGGTGGGGGCCAGTAGAAGCCAGGCCAGGGGGATCACGGGCGCCACCGGCTACCTGATCCTTCCGGTCTCGATGAGCTCACGTACCCGTGCCGACGAGTCCAGGATGAAGTTATGGGGCACCCGCTCCAGCTGGGCCCGGCTGTGGGTGCCGCTGAGCACGCCGATGACCGTGCCGCAGCCCGCATGGCATCCGGCGATGCAGTCCATGGGGGTGTCCCCCACGGCGACCACCTGGCGCACCGATGTGATGCCACACTGCTCCATCGCCCGGAAGATCATGTACGGCGCAGGCTTCGGCTTGGAGACCTCGTCCGTCGCGACGCTGGCATCGAGCAATTCGCCCAGACCCGTGCTCTCCAGGATGGCGTCTAAGATGGCCCGCCAGAACCCGGTCGTGATGGCCACCCGGACGTCCTGTTCGCGGAGGTACTGCATCGTCGCCGTGGTGCCGTCCACTACCTGGGGCGGGTTCTCTCTGTAATGGGTGATGAGCCGCTGCTCGTACTCCTCATTCGCCTCCTGGGCGAGGGAGGTGGCCGCCTCGGGCCAGTCTTCATGGCGTCGGGTCGCCAGGACGTGGAACATCTCCTTCTTCGTGCGGCCCTGGAAGGACTGAACCTCATCCAAGTCAGCGGCCAGCTTGTGCCTGCCAGCGACCTCCACGAAGATGCGGTTGATGCTGCCATCATCGTGGATAGTCGTGCCGCCAAGGTCGAACGCGACCAGGGCAATGCTCCGATCTCCATCCGTCGCCACGGTCATCACTCCAGCCCAAGATCGGCCCCATTGTAGCAGAGGGGACGACGGATATCGCGCCGTGAAGAGGGCCCGCGTTCAGATGCGCGGAACTGGCCGACAACGGGTACAATGCTGACTCGAAGAGGTGAGCCGGACGATGAACGAAGCCCCAGCGCTCAGAGAGCCATTCGTGATCTATGCCATCGCGTCTCTAGCCATCGCCGTAGTGCTCCTGACCGCAGGATGGGTCGCCCTAGTTCGCCGGCCCGCCCCCTGGCTGCCGATGGGCGCCGCCGCCGTCCTCGGCTTGGCCTACACCCTGTTCCCCGATCTGCGAGGATTCAGCATCGCTTGGGACGTCCTCTTCCTGCTCCTGTTCCACGTGGTGGTGATCTACGCCCTGGCGACGTTCCTAGGCAGCATCACAGGCGACGCCCTCCACCGCCGCGAGGTGCAGCTGCACCAGGCTGCGACGGAGGATGCCCCCTCGGAAGCCCCGGTGGCGCGGCCGGAGGATGGGAGTGACGAGGCGGACGAGCCTCGGCGGTCTCGCGCCGCGTGGCTGCCGGCGTTCCGTGCGAGCTGGTACCGGCCCGGCGCCGACTAGGGGTTCGTGGCCGCGGCGAGGGCGTCGAGCTCCTCGAGCGTGAAACGCACGCTCACGATGTAGGGCTCTTCGCCGTCGGTCCAGTGTCCGTAGGTGGTCGCGACGAAGGTGCCATCGGGGAGGACTTCCAGGCCCGGGTAGCCGCAGTCCCAGGAGTTCCGGTTGTCCATGAGGCGGACCCGGTACTGGCCCTCGCGCCCCTCGGCAATGTCCTCGTAGGTCCCGACCCAGGCCACGAAGTCACCCTTGGTTGGCGTGTCGTGGCACATGTCGCGGAAGACGACCACCAGCCGCCCATCGGGTGCGTATCGCGCCGTGTGACGGTCGCCAGTGAGGGAGCCAGGGAGCTCGCGCGGCTCAGACCACGTTGCACCCTCGTCATCGCTGAAGATGGCGAGCGAGTTCATGACCCGCCGGTTCTCCCTGAGCATGGCGCAGATCTGGTTGCCGTCAGGAGAACGCGCGAAGCCGGGCTCGCAAGGATCGGCGACGGGATGCTGCAGCACTCTGATGGGGTCCGACCAAGTGAGCCCACCGTCATCGGAGAGCACCTGGAAGAGCACAATCCGCTCCTGCTCCCTCGGCTCGGGTCTGAAGAAGCGGCCGTCGTCATGGAACATGGCTAGATACCGGCCATCCTTGAGACGGATAACGTCGCCCATGGCGACGATGCCACCATACTCACCGATGGGCTCCAAGGACGACCAGGTCTGGCCGTCATCCTCCGACACGGCCATGCGGATGGGGTACAGACCGGAGAACATGATGAGCCGCCGGTGGCCGTCCGTTGGGTCGATCACCCGAAACAGGGTGGGGACCTCTAGCGACGTGGACCAGTTCTCGGGCACAGGCAGCCGCTCGGACCAGGTGAGGCCGCCATCATCGCTCCGCTTGTAGACGATCGCCCCTCGCCCATGCCCCTTGGGGTAGACGGCGAGGATGGTCCGCCCATCCTCCAGCAGCACGGTAGTGACGTGGCCCAGATACTGGCCCGGCTCGCGGTCTACCACGATCTGCCGCATCGCATCGGCGGATAGATCGATCAGGGGGATCGTGTACCCCCGAGGCATCTGGAGCACAGTTCCCGCGCACGTTGCCGCAACGAGGGTAAGTATCATGGTGGCAGCCATCCCTTCCGGGGCGTCAGTCGGCATCCATGCTCTCATTCGCCGACGGGAGGCCGCGCCCCTGGCGGCAGTGTGGGCGCCGGAGGAGTCGACTCAGGGCACCCGAAGAGAAGAACGGTGATGAGTATTTGGACATGCTGACGCCCCTCCTGCAGCAGCTAGGCTTCGGCGGCCTGGCGGGGCTCTGCGTCGGGTATTTCGCGAAGAAAGCGGCGAAGATGACGGCCCTTCTACTAGGCTGTCTCTTCGTTCTACTCCAGGTGCTCGCGTACTACAACATCGTGTCTATCAACTGGGGCGGAGTCAGTCAGGCCTTCGATACCGCGGCAGAGACCGGGGTGTTCGAGAACGCCATGGCGAGCCTGAAGAGGGTCCTCCTGCATAACGTGCCCTTCGGAGCCGCCTTCATGGGCGGCGTCGCCGTTGGCGCCAAGAAAGGCTAGGCAAGCCATGTTCAGAGTGACTCAGGCGACAGCGGGAGCTGTCATCATCACGGCACTCATTGGGTCACTAGCCCAGTGGGGCCTCTGCGCCGACCTCGGTCTTCGGCTGGCGTCCACCCCTCCCACTCAGGGCGAGTATGCGCCCATCGCCACAGGGTACCCGACCCAGCCATCGGAGATGGCCGCAACAATCTCAGTGCTGGGCGCGCTGGGGCTGGACGCCCTCATCGTCGAGCCCTCAGTCGCCGTGGATGCCGGCCCCCTCGTCTCTCCCGCCGGCTCGCCCCAGGGGGGCGCGGAGCGCGCCCGATTGGAGGCGATCCTCGGCGCCGCCGATGAAGCGGGGCTGAAGGTCTATCTCGAGGGGTTCCAGGCTCAGGACAGGACGGGCGACATCGCCGCCGAGGCGACGGCTATCGCGGCGGCGCTCTCCGCAACGCTCGAAGCGCTGGGACAGCATTCCTCCCTCGCCGGCTTCATCTGGCGTTCCCCCGTGCCGCGTCCCGTCGAGGGGACTCCGCTCCCCGCGGACATCCACGCCGCGGCGGACGCCTGGATCACTGCCGTGAGTGGCCTTGTCACCCAGTGCGGTAGCGTCTGTACGCAGGCAGGGCGGACCTTCGTCATCGCGACGGACTCCGTGCCCCTCCTGGCCGCCGCCGTGCCCTCGCTGCCCGACGGTGTCGAGGTCTGGCGCACCGCGCCTGACCTGCGTGACCCATCGCTGGAGCCGCAACGGGCCGCTCTGGAGGCGGGAATCCACGGTCTGCGGGGAGGCGTGTGGCTCGACTGGGAGGTCCCCCACGGCGCGGGCGTGAGCCGGGGGGTGTGCATGGCCTTGGCCGCAGGCTGTGGGACGGTCATCGCCGGTGATGTGAGCCTCGCCTTGCATACCGGGGGCATCGTTGGCGAGGACCTGGTGGCCCAACTCGCGGCCTTCGCCGACGCGGCGCCGGAGCAGACGAGTAGCCGCTTGGCGCCGCCGTATTCAGACGCCATCCTGCTCGTCGAGCCGCTCACTGTACTGACAGAGTGGCTGGCGCCGCCCATGGACCGGCGCCCCGACCAGGTGATAGGGTCGCTGGTCCTGCTGAATGAGGCCGGCCGATCCGTGAGCATCGCACTGGCGCCCCCATCGGAGATACCGGCGAGTCCCCGGGTAGCCATCGGCACGGCGCCGGCATCGCCCGGTGACGCGAGCCTGCGAGGCGGAATCCAGGGTGAGGACCCCCCGCCCTCCGGGCCACGATCGCGGCGCGAGAACTCCACCGCCGTGGAAGGTGAGCAGCCGCGCGATGACGAGACCGTGACGGTCTACGCGCCGCCGCGGCCGGCTCCGGCCCTCGTTCTCTGCAACGCGGCGCGTGCCACCGATGCCTACCTGGATGCCCTCTTCGAGAGCACGGACAGAGGCTTCACCTCGGTGGTCTACGCGGACGTGGCCACTGAGGATCTCTACGGCGGCGCGCGACCGGCGGAATCCCGCGACCGACAGGATGCCCGGCTGCCCATGGAGCGCAGCAGGCCCTTCCGCGCTCCCGTAAGCCGAGTGACCGTCATGACCGATCTCCTGGGGACAACCACCCGCAGCGGACGGGAGCTGGAGGCCGCCGCGGCCGAAGGCCAGTGGATCTACCGTGGCAAGGCGCGGCCCGACTGCCTGCTGCTGGCCGAGTGGTTCGAGCCGAGCGCGCCGGCCTTCGTGGCCTCGCCGCGTGGAGCTGGCCGGGTCCTGGTGTACAACGGCGCTCCGGGTCTGAGTCGCGTGAACCTCTTCGGGCATGTGCTCACCCATGTGGGCATCCCCGTGACCCGACCTATCGAGGTCGACCCCGAGGACGATGTGAGGGAGGAGCCCGAGGGCCTGGGGCGGCATGGGTTGGTCCCCAACTTCCCGTATGAGAAACCGATCCCCGTCCAGGTCATCCCGCCGCCGAGTATCGATCCCACCCTTCTCACGGCGGAGACCGACAGCTCCTATGACGCTTACGTGGTGGGAAGCGGAGGAGCCCTCTACGCCTATGGGTACCGCGCGCCGAGGTCGGGCGACTTCCGCGACCTGGGAGGCATCGAGACCTTCATGGGCCCGTGGGATATGATCGCGGTCCGAGGCGATGCCTACCTGACCACATGCCGCGAGACAAGGCTGCCAGAGGACGTGGATGCACACATCTACGACGCCGTGTCGTCGGAGTTCACCCACGTGGTGTACCGGCGCAATGGCACTCGGACCATCTGCACCGCCCCTGGGCTCTACCTCCTGACTGGGCGGATGAGTGACCACGCCCTTGTGAAGACGGGCAATGCTCGTGTCCTGCGCGCTCACCGCGTTGTCGCCGAGGACGGCTTGCTCATCGAGGTGGACCGTCCGGCGCTTCTGGAGATCGCGCTGGATCCCGAGGTATTCGCCGGCTGCCAGGCCGACGTGAGCCTCGTCGAGAGCGACGCCCAGGGCTACGTGAACCTCGGGCCCTGCCAGTGGTGGGTGACCTGGAACGACCGGCTCTTCGTCGATGTGCTGGGCCGGGTGCCCGTGCTGGTGCGATTCGCGCCGGCGCGTGAGGAGCTGGCGCAGGCGACCGCAACCGTGGAGCCAGGGGACAACGCGCTGCCTGTCGTGATGGATGGGGAGCCGGCCATCCTGCTCGACCGGTATGCCAACGCCACGGCCTTGCTCACATTCGAGCACTGGGGACGCCCCGAGGATACCAACACGCTGTCCATCGTCGGAGTACAGGGGAGCCTGTATGGCGAAGGCGAACGAGGCTCCGATGCCACAGCCAAGCTGCGCATAACGGTGAATGGCACTGAGGTCTACCACTCCGAGGTCCCCTATCGGACCTACCGAGGCGACGGGGTTCGCCAGGAGTGGTCGGCCGTCGCCATTCCGGTGCCCAAGGAGGCTCTGCGGAGGGGCCACAATAGCGTGGTCGTGGAGAACGGCGGGCCTAACGGGGTCGCCATTGCCTCAGCGACCATCCGCTTCGAGAGATCGGCAGAGGAGTAGTCAGGCGCTCGGTAAGGGCGCCGACGGGAGGGACCGTCTGTATGAAGGAAGTCAGGATGGGCTTCGTGGGCTGCGGCTTCATGGGCCAGATCGCCCATATTGCGAACTTCAGCGCGCTGCCGGGCTGCAAGATGGTGGCCGTGGCCGATCCGCGGGAGGACATGGCGGCGCAGGTTGCCGCGCGGTACGGAATCCAGCGGGTCTACAAGAACCACCGGGAACTGGCTAAGGATGACGAGATCGATGCCGTGGCGGCCATCCTGCCCCACGCCGCCAACGGACCCGTGGCTCGAGACCTGCTCAGCGCCGGCAAGCACGTGCTCCTTGAGAAGCCCCTGGGCGTGTCGGTGGCGCAAGGCCGGAGCATGGTCGATGCCGCGGCCCAGGCAGGGGTGCACCTCTGTGTCGGCTACATGAAGCGCTTCGACGCCGGTGTGCGCTGGGCGAGGGAGGCTATCCAGGCTTGGCGCGCCGAGGGCAAGGCGCCCACCTTCGTGAGGGCCCACTGCTACGGGGGAGACTGGGTCTGCGGCAACGATGAGCGCATCGTGACCGACGAGCCCTACCCGGCTATCGAGATCGAATCCGGGGGGCCCGAGGGCTGGGATGACGAGGCGAAGCAGGATGTCCAGGTGTTCGCGAACATCTACGCCCACAATCTCAACCTGGTGCGCTTCCTGCTGGGCGGCGAGATGTCCGTGCTCTCCGTCACCCCGCACCAGGACCACATGCTGGTGGCTCTCGCGGCGGGGGACACCCTCGTGTCTCTGGAGTGTGGCGGCATGGCATGCCAGTGGTGGGATGAAGTGACGACGACATACTTCGCCGACGGCTTCGTGGACGTGAAGACGCCCTCACCGCTGCTCCGGAACGTGCCGGCGTGCGTCCAGCGCTATCGCTCGGGAGCCAACGCCGTGACGGAGTCACCCGTCCTGCCATGGACCTGGAGCTTCCGCAACCAGGCGCAGGGCTTCCTGGACACGGTTCGTGGCGAGGTGGAGCCCGTGAACACGGGCGCGGATGCGCTGAAGGATCTCGAACTCATCGAGGAAGTCATCCGCCGCAAGCGCGGACTGTAGACACTGAAGGTTGGGACCCGCGCACAGCGCGCGGGTCCCAACCAATCGCACGACGGAGCTAGTCCCCGGCCAACCCCTTCGACCCCAGCAGGATACCCACGTCGATATACTGCCCACCCTCACGGTGGTGGCAGTGCACGGCGATCGTGTTCACCCCTTCCACGAGAGCCGCTCGGAGCGCGTCGGTGACATCCATGAGCACGTACGACGTCGTGTAGCCGCCCGTCACCGCCAGAACCTCCTGGCCGTTCACGTACACCTGGGCATCCTCGTCGTGATGGATGCGGAGCATAGCGATATCGAACGCCTGAGGCGTGTAGTCGAACTGCCTGCGGATCCACAGATCCGGCGTCGCCCACTCCGTTCGCACCACGGAACCGGGCGTTCCCGTGGTGCCGAACCCGCCGGGCCCCTCGACCCACTGGGAGTCATCGAACTCGGGCAGCGCCCAACCCTCCGGTGCGGCCTGCGTCGTGTAGCGCCACAGTTGAGCCTCCGACTCCGAGCTTGGAAGGACCTCGGACCATACCATCTTCACGGTGAGCGGGCCCTGGGTCTCATAGGCTGCGGGCTGGGCATTGATCTCCCTCAGCCGCGCCACATCGTACTTGGGAGCGCGGTCATAGAGGTACACGCCGTTCTGCTCCTGCTCGATGTCCGTGAGCTGGGTGTAGCAGAAGGCGAAACAGTTGCGGTTCCCGAGCAGAACGTCGGTCAGTGCCGCGTACCGCGCGAAGAACTGCTCGATGTCCTCGGCCGCCGAGCCGTACCCCCAGGCTCCCTCGGAGGTGCTGCCGGAGATGGCCGTACCGCCATACTCGCTGACGAAGTAGGGCTGGCCCCGATAGTGGGATCGTTGGTCGAAGATGTTGTTCTGGTACGGGTCATCGCCGGTCAGCGCGAAGGTGCTGAGCTGGTTGGCGAAGCTGGCCGGATCCTGGTTGTAGTTGTGGCTGTCGAACACATCGGTCCCGGGATAGAGATGCACATAGCCGCTTGTATCCAGGAAGGGCCGCGTCGGGTCGATCTCCTGAGTCACCGAAAGCATCGCCTGCAGCAGTGCCTGCCCCTCCCCCGCGCCCGTCTCGTTGAGAGGGCACCAGCCGATGATGGAGGGATGGTTGCGGTCGCGCCTAAGGGCCTCGCGCCACTCCAGCATGGCCTGGGCGCCCACGGCGGCGTTGCTCTCATTCAGGCCCCAGTTCGGGTACTCGGCCCAGATCAGGTAGCCTAGGCGGTCGGCCCAGTAGAGCGACCTGGGCTCGAAGACCTTCTCATGGAGCCGCGCGCCGTTGAACCCGGCGGCCATGGAAAGCTCATGGTCGAGGCGAAGGGCATCCTCGGTGGGAGCGGTGTAGACGCCCTCGGGGTAGAAGCCCTGGTCCAGGATCAGACGCTGGAACACGCGCTCGCCGTTGATGAGGAAGCTCTTGCCATCCAGGGTGATCTTGCGGAAGCCGAAGTAGCTGCTGACCTCATCCAGGACCTGGCCGTCACGCTCCACGGTGAGGGTTAGATCGTAGAGGTACGGCTCGCCAGGATGCCAGCGGATGGGGTCCTCGACCTCGAGCATGGTCATGGTCGACCGCCAAGAGGCGGGCGCGACGGCGGTAGCGACCTCGGCGCCGGACTCATCTGCGGCGCTCAACCGCAGGGTCACGCCCTGCTGCGGGCCGTCCAGCCAGGCCTGGATGTAGACACGGCCCGTGTCCAGGTCGGGGGTGATGACGCAGTCCCGAAGATAGGTCTCCCCCACAGCTTCGAGCCAGACCGTCTGCCAGATTCCCGTGGTGCGCGTGTAGACACAGCCATAACTCTCGAGCCGGTGGGACTGCTTGCCCGTCGCCTGCAGGCCCGAGGAGGTATGGTCCGTGGCGCTGACGACGAGCTCGTTCTCGCCATCCGCCACCAGGTCGGTGATCTCGAGAGAGAAGGGGGTGTAACCGCCCTTATGCTCGCCGGCGAAGAGGCCGTTCACCCACACTCTCGCGTGCCAGTCCACGGCGCCGAAGTGGAGGAACAGTCGCTGCCCCCTCATGGTGTCAGGGACCTGGAGCATCCGACGGTACCACACACGGTTCATGAAGTCGGTCACCTGCACGCCGGAGAGAGCGCTCTCGGGGCAGAAGGGAACGAGGATCTCGCGGGCGTAGTCGCGCCCGAAGGTGTAGCCCATCTCCTCGCCGACTTCGTCATTGTCGATCTGGAACTGCCACACCCCGTTCAGGTTGAGCCAGTTGGCTCGCTCGAAGTCGGGTCGTGGGTGTTCGGGCCGAGGGATGTCCTGACCCAGGGCTGAGCCGACCAGCAAACAACCGCTCAATGCGGTGAGATACCGGAGACACATAGGTTCACGCATCCTTCGCGATAGTGTCCTCTATGGTTCGCGCGAAGGAGCGCAAAGCCTTGTGGGAGAGGGACAGGCTGGCGCCCATCCCTCCCCCGCGGGTCGCGATCAGAAGGTGTACGGCGGCCGCATCTGCGGCATCAGCAGCGCGTTCGCCTCGTCATCGCCAACCACGGTCTCGCTCACCGGATCCCACGCCAGGGGCCTGCCGAGCATCATGGCGATGTTGTTCAGGTGACAGATCGTCGCCGTGCGGTGTCCGATCTCCGCCGAAGCGAAGGGCGTCTCCCGAGTCTGGACGCAATCGAGGAAGTTGCGCCGGTGGCTCGCGGCGCGGCCAAGGGACACGTCCCCGTCGCCGAGTTCCACTTCCAGCAAGGAGGCCGGGTCGGCCTCGAGAGCGCCGCCGTGGATGTGCACGAAGATGGAGCCCTCGGTCCCCTCGAACCTCAGCCCACGGGGCTCCTCTGTTGAGCCTATCATGACGACGCCGTTGGCGTAGGTGTTCGTGAACGAGTAGTCCCAGAAGGTATTGTAGAGCCCGCCGGGGGTCTGCACGCCCGTTGCCTCGTAGTGGATCGGGCCCGTGTCGTCCGTGCCATTGCCGAGCTGGCCGATATCGATCACGTGGGCGCCACGGTCGGTCATCTCGCCTCCGCCGTAGCTGAGGATGAACCGCCACCAGAAGTGACATCGGCGCGGGGTGTACGGCACCTGGGGGGTGTGTCCCAGCCACTGGTTGTAATCGAAGCCATCGGGCACGGGCTCGGGAGCGGGGATCTCAGTCAGAGCTCGCGCCTCGCCATGATGGCCGTCGCTGCAGGGCAGGTTGATGCGGATGGTATGGAGTTCGCCGATGTACCCGCTGCGCACCAACTCACAGGCGAACCTGCAGTTCGGCGTCGACCGTTCGTGGCTCCCCGTCTGGAGCACGACGCCGTTGCCGTTCACCGCGTCACAGACAGCTCGCCCCTCCTCGACCGAGTTGGCGAGGGGCTTCTCGCAGTAGATGTCCTTGCCCGCGTTGGCGGCGGCCACGGAGGCGAGGGCATGCCAGTGGTCGGGAGTGGCGATGCAGACAGCGTCGATGTCGTCTCGCGCCAGCAGTTCGTTGAGATCAGCATAGGCCTCACAGCCGTTCCAGGTCTCCCCCAGGCGGTCCGTGTAGACCTGGTTCACGTGGGCCTTGGCCGGCTCCCGACCCTGGCCCCCTCGGTCTGTGTCCACGTCGCACACGGCGAGCACTTGCACCTCAGGCTCGCCGATGAACGCGTTGAGGTTCGCCATGCCCATACCCCCCACGCCGATGAAACCCATGGTGAGCCGGTTGGCGGGTGAGACAGCGCCCTGCCGGCCCAGCGCGGAGGCGGGCACGATGGTTGGGATGGCTAGCGCGCCAGCGGTAGCGGAGGCACGCTTGAGAAACTCCCTGCGAGTCGAACGGTTGATGTCGCTCATGCGCGGATCTCTCCTCGTCGTGGTCTGCCGACAAGTGGTTCGCCCACCCGGGCGAAGAACCTGTTGGTGGAAGCACGGCACCTAGCCATGGCTAACCCACGCCTTCGCAACCTCGAGTCCGGCAGCGCTCGTCGCAGCTCCGCGTCTGGCCGCCTGCGCCTCCTGTGGGAGCTCGGAATCGGGTGCAGGAACCTCGCCTGCGAGCGGAAAACTGCAGGTAATAACTCGCGGTGGGTCAAATCACCACCTGCGCGAAGGGGGGAACTATACGCGCTGGTGTCAACCGAGGCCGACATAGCCGTAGCGCACCCTTGTGTTTCCTCCTTCGACTGGTCGACGACGGCTCCCGACGCCACGGCGGCGAACGTCGAGCCCTTCGTGTCCGTCGCGAGCGAGGATGACTCTCTGGTGAACGCCAACTGGCTGGTGAGCCTCGGCGATGGCTATGAGCTCCCCTCGGCTAGCCCCGTCAGCCTTGCCGTCGCACTCCACTGCTTGGCCGGCGGCCCTCTCGCCTCTTGGTCCGCGAGCGGCGGCACTGCGGCATGCGCGCTGGACCCCGTCCTGTGGCCGTGGGCGGGCACCTATGAGCTAGGCGTGTCGTACAGAGTCACGGGGCACGAGCACATGAGCCATGACGATCAGGCCCGATGGGTATCCCCAGCGGCGTCTCCGTGTACGTTCCTGCCGCGACAGTCTACATCGGGGCCTCCCTGGGTTTCGGCGACTTGTACAGTCTGTGGACCCCGAGCACGGCGCAGGACAGCTACGACGATCTGGCGCTTGTCCGCGCTTCATCGGAGAACTCGTGGTCCTTCTATGCGGCGCTGCCGTCCTGCCGGGGCAGGGACGGCGGTGTGGTCTCCGGGGGCACGAACGACGACTTCCTGACGGCGCTGTCGGAGGACGAGATAGTCGTGTACTGCGGACATGGCAACATTGGCTTCATCGGCCTCGAGGCGGAAGACAACCTCGACGCGGAAGAGATCACGCAGGGGCTCCAGTTGCGTGGATTGGACGTGGAGTCCAAGCTTGTCTGGCTCAGTTCCTGCTCGGGGGCCTCTTATCTCGGGCCCGGCATGCCGCCGTCCCCGTACGACCCCTGTTCTGTGATCCATACCCTCGGGGCCGAGTGCGCGGTCGGGTGGCGTGAGACTATGTTCGAGCCGCACCATCGTGAGGTCACCTATAGAGCATGGGAGCTCATGACCAAGAGTGGTTATTCCGCCGCGCAAGCTGTGCAGCTGGCAGTGACCGAGGCCAAAGCGACCCATACCCCAGACTACGTTGATGAGTACAATCTCGATTCCATATGGGTGGTGGGGGATACTACCATCGCGCCAGCCTTCACGATAGGAGGCACGCCATGAACCGCATGAGAGCGTGTGCGATCTCGATGGCCGTACTGGCCGTGTGGTCCGGCTCGGCCGCCCCTGCCGAGATTCCCCCCGAGGATGCTGCCGCCGTGGTCGCGGAGATCCTCGACGTGGACCTCTCGGGGATCGAGCCCGAGATTGTCGAGCGGGGTGGCGAGCGTTACGCGGAGTTCTGGGTGCATGACGGGCCACATCATGGCTGCTACAGTGTATCCCTCACTCGAGGTTGGCTGGCGGGGTGGACCCTGGCCCGAGGACTCCCGCCATCGAAGGAGTCCGAACCGCTGCCGTCACCACAGGAGGCCTTGGGCTCTGTTCAGGATGTGCTTGCGCGAACCATAGGCGTCGACCCTCTCGAACTCGAATGGGATTGCCCCGAAGGCGTCTCGGGCCGAATCCACATCGACGGGGAGGGCATAGTAGACCGGGAAGGGCAGCCCACGTACATTAGCGTGGGGGCCGTTGTAATGGCGGGTGGCGCCATCGTCTCCTATAGCCAGGTGGCCAACGAGCAGTACCCCGTGCCCGCGAACATCATCTCCCGCGAGGAGGCGATCGCGATCGGGGCTGCGGCCTTCGGCCTGGAGGACGCTGAAGTGGACGGGGAAGCGCGCCTCGGGCAGTGGCGGGGCGTGTTCAGGTGGTACGTCAAGCTGCAAGCGCCGGAGTCAGATCTGGTCTACCCGGATGGAAGTCCACTGTACCCGTATGTCTGCGAGATCGATGCGCTGTCCGGTCAGATCGAGAGCATAGGCTGGGCGGGCGCCGGTGCCCCCATGGCGAACCAAGCCGCGACCCTAGGCCGGGTTGCGGTGCACAATGGCATTCGGTCGCCTTGGGTATGGGGTGGCTGCATCCTGGTGGTCTCGGCGAGTGTGGTCTGGTTCGTGAGGCGCCGCCGAACGCGGCCGCGTCCCTGAGCGCGCCGGAGCGTGAAAGGGCCTCAGCACTCGATCCTGATGTTTCGCGGGGGCGCTGCTCGGTTCGTGAGGCGGTGCGCCGCCTGAGCCGTGCGGCCTACGAACATGCCGTCGCCGCAGGTCTTCAAGCTCCGGTCCAGGAACCCTGTGGGCACAACGACCGCAAGGATGAGTCCATGAACACCCTCAGCCGTCCCATTGCCGCGGCTTTCGCCATTGCCGCCCTTCTGGCCGGAGCCGCCCTACCTCAGGAGGACACTGCAGACATGTCAGTACCCGAGAACCTGTACGTAGGCGAGCTTGTGAGCTATCCCGGTCCCTTCGCGTTCCAGCTTGGCAAGCAGGCCATTATCCTCGTCAGCGATGCCGAGTTGGAGACACTGTCCGCTGATCCGGACGCCGTCCTCGACCTCTCCCTCACCTTCGACAAGAGAGAGGACAGCCTCCGCGCCATCTGCGAGAGGGCTCAGGCCGCCGGCCAAAGGACCCTGCTCATCTCCTTCGACCACTTCTTCAAGCAGTACCGCCCGGGTCAGGACACGCCACGCCGCCTCATGCCGGATACCGAGGAGTACGCCGACCACATCGCCAAGGTGGCCGAGTTCGCCGCGGGGTACGGCCTCGCGCTGGAATTGAGCCTCCTCAGCCCCCTGGAGATCGGACCTGGCTACCGCGATCAGACTGGTGAGTCCGGCGTCTGGATGCACTACCGAAAGGGCCTGCGAGATCCCCAGACGGGCGCCTTCAGCGTTCAGCTCTGGCGGCAGCTCCAGTGGTGCAACAACAAGGGGCCGCTCTCCATCGAGGACGCCGGCGTGAGGGTCTTCGCCTTCCGCGAGAGGCCGGTGCCGGGGACTCCCTACCTCGCCGTCGACCCCGCCGACATCGTGGAGATCACCGACGCTGCCCAGGTCGAGGTCTGGGAGGGCACGCGCGTCCGTTTGGGCGACTACGCGGCGGTTCGCATCGAGGTCTCAGGCCAAGGGAGGGCGGACGTCGGCGACCTGAACCGTGTGCTCGTCGTACAGAGCTACCGCACCCCCGAGATGGACTACTTCAGCGAGCAGGCGCTGCCCTTCCTAAAGGGCCTCGTGGACATGTATGTGGACCGCGGGGTTCATTTCAACGCCCTCTACTCCGATGAGATGCACATTCAGCAGGACTGGGGTTACTTCACCCATCATGACAACGGGGAGTTCGCGCTCCGCTACGTCAGTGATGGCCTTCGGCGGCGGTTCGCCGAGGAGTACGGAGCGGAGTACGAGGACTTCGCCAAGTACCTCGTCTACTTCTGCCGCGGCCAAGAGGATACCCGCAACGACCTCCGAGCCAAGGAGGGCATGATGCACGTCCTTGGGCCCACGCCCGAGGATATCCGCCGGACCTCTCTCCTCCGAGCGCGCTATTACAAGCTGCTGCAAGATGGTGTGGTCGATCTCTTCGTGGACGCGAAACGCTACATGGAGAGGGCGATGGGGCACAAGCTCGAGAGCCGCGCCCACGCCACATGGGCGGAGAGCCCCACCATCGACAGGTGGGACACGGGCCACGACCACGGGGCCCGGAACATGTACGAGTACACCTCGAACTTCATCTGGTCATGCACGGTCCACCAGGCCTCAGCCGCCTGCCACGACTACTTCAAGTGGGGCGAGTTCCTGACCGGCACCGGCAATGACCACTCCGAGGGCGGATGGTTGGACCGCAACTACTACGGCCTCGCCCTCGGCTGCTCCACGGGCATCGTCAACGAGGTGCCTTTCTCCTATGCCGCCCACTGGGGAAGCCCCCAGGAGATAACCATGCGACACGGTTGGCTGCAATCCGCCTTTGGCACGGCTTCGAGCCCGCAGCACAACACCGTGCAGGACATGCAGCACCGCGACGTTGACGTGATGATGCTGTACCCCCTCGACCTTGTGAGTGCGGATGAGCGCTTCGGCTCCTGGATGACCCAGTACGGCTACGCGAACTACATCCCCGCGTGGCAAGCGGTGGAGATGGGCAAGGTTGAGGACGGGGCCCTGGTCATCGCCGGGCGGAGGTTCACCACCCTCGCGGCCCTCTTCGAGCCCCATCCCCCCGCAGCCTTGCTCGATCTGATGGAGCAACTGGTCGACCAGGGCGGCAGGGTTGTCTGGTCCGGGCCGCCGCCCCTGCTCAGCTTCGAGGGTGAGCCGCTCCTGGAGCGCTGGCAGAACCTGTTCGGCGTCGATCACGTACCGGTGCCCCGAGGTGGGTGGGTCACCCCGGGGCGTCTAGTGCGGTTCGAGGGGCCGCTGGAGAGCGTCAGCGAGATGATCATCTTGACGGACCTTTTGGTGGATCTCACCTATCCGGTCACGCCCCGGGATGGGACCGAGGTCGCGGCACGGTGTAAGCGAGACATCGTCGGCACCCAGAGGCGAGCGAACTCTCGGGGCAGCGCCACCTTCCTGGGCTTCCGGCCTCGGGACGACCAGTCCGGCAGCCTGGGCTACGACCAGCGCACTTGGTTCGAGATCCTCTACTCCCTGGGCTCGTACGGCGGCACGGGCGCCTTCTCAGATGCGAACGACAACACGGAGGTGCTCTCGCGCACGGGCGACTGGCTCGCCTGCCGCTTCCCGAACGGCGCCATCTCCGTCAGCCCCCACCTCCGCGGCTATGAGGAGAACTGGGGCGGTGGCTTCGGACGGCGCCCCGAGGAGGACGAGGAAGTGCTACGGGACAACCCTCCTCCCCCACGGGAGATGCGCCTGGAGAGGTACCGAGTATGGGGCCACACCGTGGATTACGTGGGCCATGGCGTGATGAGCTTCCGCGTGGATGATGCTGGCAACGTGGTCGCCTTCGCGGGCCAAGCCTGCGCGGAGATCACCGTCGACGGCAAGACCTGGCGGTTCACCGATCAGCCCTCCGGAGGCGTCATGTGGGCGCCCGTGCGGGAGGATTGCCGCGTTCCGGGAGGGGCGGTCATGACCATCTACGCTGGCGTCGACGGCGAGCTTCGCGTGCCGGCGGCGGGTCTGCCCGCTTCGGTGACCGTGGTCGCCGAAGGAGCGCGACCTGGCAGCCGGGGGGCGCAGATCCCGAGCCGCCTGGAGGGCGAGGCTCTGGTTCTGACGCTGGAGCCCGGGCACCCCTTCGGGCCCTTGTACGTCGTCCCGGAGCAACCGTAGGAACGACCCGAGACGTGGCCGATGACTACTCACACATCCTGCTGACCGGCGCTCGTGGCCGCCTGGGCACTGAGCTCGTCGGGCTGATGCCCGGGATCCGAGCGACGGACGTCGACGACTTCGATGTTACGAATCGAGCCTCGATGGAGGCCGCTATCGCCCGGCAGCGGCCACGATGCATCGTGCACGCGGCCGCCTACACCGACGTAGCGGGCGCGGAGAAGGATCGACTGGCCTGCTGGCGGCTCAATGTAGAGGGCACACGGAACGTCGCGATCCTCTGCGAGGACCGTGGCATCCAACTAGTGCACATCTCGACCGACTACGTCTTCGACGGCACGACCGGCGACTACCGCGAGGATGACCCTCTGGGTCCGGTTCGCAACTACTATGCCCTGACCAAACTCGTGGCCGAGGCGGTGGCGCGGGTGGCCCCTGAGCACCTGGTGATCCGCACCAGTTTCCGCCCGCGCCAGTGGCCCTACGAGATGGCCGTCACCGACGCCTTCACAAGCCAGGACACGATCGACGTGATTGCGCCGGAGATCGCCCTCGCGGTCGGGCGTTTCGAGGCGATCCCATACCAGACCCTTCATATCGCGACAGAGCGCAAATCGGTGTACGATCTAGCCCGTCGAAGCCGCCCCGACGTGCGGCCGGGACGACGCGCTGACCTGCCCGTGCAGCTACCGGCCGACACCTCACTGAGTATCGACCGGTGGCGGGCCCTGAAGGAGAGCTGGTGAGTAGCATGGAGATCCCGCTGGAGAAGGTGGCTGCTCAGTCGCTCACCTTCCAGACCTACGATCCCCCTGCGGAGATCGAGGGCGTCTTCCTGGCGCCACTCGCGAGGCATCTATCCCTGGAGGGCTCCTTCATGGAGCTTGCCAGGCTCTCTGAAGGCATCGTGGATGGGCTGCCGGCGTCGTTCGAGCCCCGCCAGGTGTCCGTCTCCGCGGCGGCTCCCGGACGAGTGAACGCCTTTCACGTCCACCCCAAGGTGCGTCAGGATGAACTATGGTGCGTCATCACGGGCGCCCTGAAGGTCTGGCTGGTCGACGTGCGTGCTGGCTCGCCCACAGTAGGGGCGCGCCGTGCGGTGATCCTCTCAGGAGAGACCCCTCAGTTGCTTCACATTCCGGCCGGTGTCGCTCACGGGTACCGCGCCGGGCCCGAGGGGGCGGTACTGCTCTACCTCTCGAACCAGCAGTTCAACCGAGCCGATCCCAACGAAGGGCGCCTCCCCTGGGATGCCTTCGGCGCGGAGTTGTGGCAGGATGATCGAGGCTAGCCGAACCGCCTGCGGGAGGAGCCGTCGCGACCCTTCCGAAGAATCCGGCGCACGGCGGCTGTGGCGCCGAGACTGCCTCGGCATCAGGAAGGCGTTCAGGCATCCCGCCGCGGCGGGAATCGACGAGCGGGGGAGTACTCCACCAGTGAGCGCGGACTGTACGTACATTCACGAGTTAGCCGACGTCGAAGAGGGCGCCGTTCTGGGGGAGGGCACGCGCGTCTGGCGTTTCGCCCACATCCGCTCCGGGGCCGTCATCGGCAATGACTGTGTCCTTGGCAACAGCGTCTTCGTGGACTGCGACGTCAGGATCGGTAGCGGTGTGAAGGTTCAGAACGGCGTATCGGTCTATGCGGGCGTCACCGTCGAGGACGACGCCTTTCTCGGACCGCATATGACCTTCACCAACGACATGTATCCCCGCTCGTACAACCCCGAATGGAACCTGGTCCCAACGTGGGTCGAGCGCGGGGCGGCAATCGGCGCCCACGCCACCATCCTCTGCGGCACGCGCATCGGCGCCTACTCCATGGTGGCCGCCGGCGCGGTTGTCACCCGGGACGTACCTGCCTTCGGCCTTGTCGTGGGGTCTCCGGCTCGCCTCGTCGGACGTGTCTGTTACTGCGGACGGCGGGTGGTGGAGGTGCCGATTCCGTACGACTACAGGGGTCAGGAGGTGACATGTCCTGCCTGCGGCACGGCGTACCGCATCGACGAGGCGGGCGAGTTCCTGCCTCCGCCCCGGGTGCCTGCCCAGGCGAGATGACCCAGCCCCAGGTCGAGTATCGAGCGAATCCTAGGAGCTGCCATGGACCAATCGAACCCTGCCCCTGCCCCGCTTGAGGAGCGTGCCGCGGTTGTCGGTATAGGCTACGTGGGGCTGACCCTCCTCTGCGCTCTTGCTCGCGCCGGCTTGAAGCCCATCGGCTACGACATCGATGCACAGAAGGTGGCCAAAGCTGGACGCGGCGAGATGCCCTTCGAGGGCGCCGAGCCTGCTCTAGACGATCTCCTCGCCGACCTTGCGCGGCAGGAGGCTTTCACGACGACAACAGATCCAGCCGACCTCGCCGACGCGACGGCGGTGTTCATCGCCGTCGAGACGCCTGTGGATCCGTCGGATAACCGGCCACGATACAAGGCTCTGAGGGCCGCGCTTGAGGGCATCGCTCCTCACTTAGGCCGTGGAGTGCTCCTGGTCGTCGAGTCCACCATTGCGCCGGGCACGATCAGCAGCCTCGTCGAGCCGGCCATCGCAAGCGTTCGCGCGTGGACCCCAGGGGTCGACTACAATCTGGTCCACTGCCCCGAACGCGTGATGCCGAGCCGGTTGCTCCGCAACATCAGCACCATGGATCGAGTGGTGGGCGGCGTTACACCGGCGTGCGCCCGCAGGGCGATGGCCATCTACGAGCACGTCACTTCAGGCACGCTACACCCGACAACGGCGCTCGTGGCGGAGATCTCCAAGACAGCCGAGAACGCGTACCGCGATGTGCAGATCGCCTTCGCCAACGAGCTAGCGCTCATCTGCGAGGAGCTGGGGGCGGACGTGTATGAAGTCCGGGACCTAGTGAACTCCAGCCCGGGGAGAAACGTCCATCTACCGGGAGCGGGTGTTGGCGGCCACTGCATCCCGAAAGACCCGTGGCTGCTCTGCTCGCCTGTCCGGGGCTTCGAACCGACAGTCATGCCCTCCGCGCGGCGCCTGAATGACAGTATGCCGCTGCATATGGCAGGGCTGATAGGCAAGGCTCTCGAACGCGAGGGCCGGAAACTGGCGGGCTCGGTTGTGACTCTCTGGGGCGCGTCATACCTGGAGAACACCGATGACCTGAGGAATACCCCGGCGCTCACGTGCGCCCGAGCACTGGTGTCAGAGGGAGCCGAGGTGCGGGTTGTGGATCCGTATGTGGATCGGCTGGAGGAGTTCCCCGTCTCGCAGGACGCTCTGGAGGCGGCAGCCGGAGCGGACGCCGTCGGAGTGATCACGGCCCACGACGCATTCCGCGAGGTCGATCTGGGACAGCTGCGGGCGGCACTCCGCACACCAGTCTTGGTCGATGGGCGAAGGGTGTTCGAACCCGACGCCGCAAGAGGGGCTGGCCTGCGGTTTCTTGCCATCGGGCGAGGCCCCCACGCCGTCTAGCAATCCGGCCCATGGGCAGCGGAGGATGATCTGAGCATGGCGAGTGATCTCAGCACCATCAGGGTAGGCGTGGCGGGAACGGGGGTCATGGGAGGACGCCATGTCCGAGTGGCCTCCATGCTGGCTGGCAGTCGGCTTGCGGGCATCTACGATCCAGACGCCGCGCGCGCAACCGAGGTGGCCGAGTCCTACGGAGTCAAGGCCGCGGGCTCCATCGAGGAGCTCTGCGAATGGGTCGATGCCGTCGTCGTCGCTTCCCCGACGATCACCCATGGCGAGGTCGGCAAACGCTGCTTGGCTGCCGGATGCCACGTCCTTCTCGAGAAGCCTCTAGCCGCCTCACGCCAGGAGGCTGAGGAGCTGGTGGCGCTCGCCGATGAGCAGGGCGTCTTCCTGATGACCGGTCATGTCGAGCGCTTCAACCCCGCCGTGATGACCGCCTTGACGATGATCAACGGCGACCAGGTGTTCGACTGCGCCTTTCAACGGCTGAGCCCCGTGACGGGCCGTGACCGATCGGTCGATATAGTGCTGGACTTGATGATCCACGATATCGATCTCGCCCTTAGCTTCACCCGCTCGCAGGTTGTCGAGGTTGCCGCCGTGGGACAGACGATCCGCGAGGAGCTCATCGACCACGTAACCGCGATCCTCCGATTCGAGAACGGCGCCACGGCCACCCTGACCGCATCGGCCGTGAGCCAGGCCCGTGTCCGCACCGGCGTCCTATACAGCCGCAAGGCCCAATACCGACTTGACCTCGCCGCGCGCGACGTAACGGTGGTGCGTGACGGTCGGTCAGTGCTATCCGCCGACCGCGAGGGGTACACCATCGGGAGCCAGGTGGAGCAGATCCTCGTGCCCGCTCAGGAGCCCCTGCAGAACGAGCTTCAGGGGTTCCTCGACGGCATACGCAAGGGGCAGGCCCCGCAGCCCGACGGCCGCGCCGGGCTGCAGGCCCTGAATGTGGCGCTGGAGGTGCAGGCGAAGGTCTGGCAGGGTCTTAGGACCACTTAGGGCGGACACGTCGGGCTGGACGGCGGAGGAGAGGGTGGGGACGCCATGGCGGTTGAGCTGCGGCATGCCCGCGAGGACGAGATGGAAGTCGTTGTGGACCTCCTGGAGTTGGTCTTCCGAGGAGGGAGGAAGTGGTTCCACAACATCATCACTCAAGACCCGTGGAGAGATCAGCGGAACACCCGTCTCGCCCTGGTGGATGGCCACGTCGTCGCCAACGTGCAGGTCCACCGCCGCCCTGTCCACTACGGGGTATCCCGCCTCACCATGGGCGGTATCGGGCATGTGGCCACCCATCCCGACTTCCGCGGGCAAGGCCTCTCGACGGCGTTGCTGAACGAGGCCATCGGCCTCATGCGGCAAGACGGTTACCACCTGTCCCTGCTCTATACGGGGATCAACGAGTTCTACGCCCGGTTAGGCTGGACCACCATCCCCTTCGCGTCCACTCTGGGTCCGCTGCCCAAGGAGGCTCCGCAGCCCTCGGGGCTCTACGCCATCGAGAATACGACTGTTCCTGAGGGCCTTCCCGAGGCTCCGGGCATCTACGAACAGTGGGCCGCGGGTTGGGTCGGTGCCCTCGACCGGTCGCCGGAGTACTGGCGAGTGAACGGATCGTGGACCGATGACGAGTTCATTACCGAGGATCATGGCGCCACGACGCGGGCGATGCGCGACGGCAGAGTGTGCGGCTACCTCAGGGGCCGTATCGCCAACCTCCCACCGAGCCGATGCGCCATTGACGAGGTGTGCTATCTCCCCGGACACGAGGCCTGCGTATCCGATCTCGTCAACGCCTTCATCGAGGCGGCTCGCGAGGCGGGCAAGGAGTGCGTCGAGGTCGATTGCGGCGAGGGTCATCCCGCGGAGGCCCTGGTTGCGAGTGCCACTGAACTCTCCCCCGAGGCTGACACCGGCGCCATGTTCCGGATCGTCGACCCCGCCGGACTGCTCAACGCGGCTGGGGCGGAGCTGGCCATCCGCCTCAGACGGCTCACCGGAAGCCTCCCGCCGTCGCTAACCCTCGACTGCGAGATCCAGCGGGTCCGGATCAGCCTCGGGACGCCGGTGACGGCAGAGGCGGCGACGGGTCCGACCGATGGCGAGTTGACCTCCGAGGCGCTCCTCAAGCTGGTCCTGGGGCGCTCCGACGCGGGCGACCTCATCACCGATGGCTCGCTTTCCTGGATCGGCGCTGATCGGACCGAGGTCCTCGAAGCCCTCTTCCCCCGGCGGCCCTACTTCTACGCGCGCTTCGACAGGTTCTAGCTCGGGCCAGGTAACCTGCTTGGCGGTGGTCAGCGGTCGCCACGGACGAATGCCACAGGCATCGCCGCGGGATAGCCCGCCAGCTCCGCGCGAACCAGCGCCTCTGCGGCCTCCACCTCCGGCACCCCACCCAGGTCCAGGAGCCGCCCGGCCAGCACCACCACGGTCGGCGGCACCCGAGCCCCGTGGTCGCCGTACTCGACGAGCCCTCGCAACGCCTGGCTTGTGCCCTCCCGGTCAGCAACGACGACCGTCGCATGCTCGCGCTGCAGCCGGACTCGACCGCACCCGTCGACGACAGCCACCGGCTCGCGGCGCCCCCCGAGGAGCCCTCCGATCCCCGCGCGCTTCACCCGAGACTGGTACACCCGCAGGTCGCCGACCTCGCAGAGCAGATCGAGGGGCGCCTCGTTGGCAAGACCCATAGCTCGCCTGGCTGAAGCCTCGACATCCTCCGAGGTTCGCGCATCGACGGGGACCGTCTCCAGGTTCGCGGGCGCCGTCCCCGTAGCCGTCGCGATCCCCGCCGCCGCATCCAGCTCGACCTGCACCTCCACCCGCTCCGCCGCGGCGCCCATGCGCACCAGGGCGGCCAGGACCTCGGCGCGCAACGCCGCCAGATCGTCCTCTGTGGGCGCCGCGATGTTCCGCGACACGGACTCCCGCAACACCGCGCGAGCGACTCCGATCGCCGATATCACGTCGGCATCTTCGCACCTCTGCCACGACACGTTCAGCGCCTCGGAGGCCGCCGGCAGCACGGCATCGCAGCCGCCTCCGCCGCCGATGAGACGAAGCCGCGCGCCTGACAGGTTCGCCTCCTCCGCGACGCGTCGGACCACCTCGGCAACGCGCTGACCCGCGGCCCGCAGCATCGAATGGCACAACGCCTCGCCCGAGGTGCCCAGCAGCTTCGCCGCGGCCTCGGCGCCGACTGGCGGGCAGTGCCCATCCAGGGTTCGCTGCGCGCACGTCACGGTGAAGGCCCAGCGCGCATCGCCGGAGCGCAGCACGATGTACTCAGCGGGGTCGCCCGGCAATGGCGCGATCCACTCGGCCTCAGAGGGTTGTGTCTCGGGGTCGAAGCAGTAGTAAGGCAGGCCGGCGATGTGGGCGCTGCGCGGGCCGACCTCCACGGCTCCATCGCGAGAGGCGCGAAGCATGGAACCGCCGGCCACGGAGATTGTCTCGATGTCGAGGGTACGCAGGTGCAGGCGATGGCCCCCGATAGTCGCCGTCCGCTCACGAGCCCGACCATCGACGATGACCGAGATGTCCGTGCTCGTGCCCCCGACCTCCACGAACACACCATCCGCGATGCCGAGATGGACGACCGCCGCTGCCACACCCGCCGCCGGCCCCGAGAGGATCGTCCGTACCGGCCGGATCGACACCTCGTCCGCCGTCATCACCCCGCCATCGGAGCGCACGATCATCAACGGCGCGCAGATGCCGAGGGCTCGGACCGCCGAGTCCGTAGCCTCCACGGCCGACATCATCTTCGGGAGAATCGAGCCGTTGATGACGGAGGTCCTGGTCCGCGCCCTCAGGCCGTAGAGCCCCGAGACCTCGTGCGTGCCTGTGGCGAGAAGCCCCACCTGGCGACCAGCCTCCATCGCGGCGAGCTCGCCAGAGGGGTCATCCACCGAGTAAGCCTCCGCCGCGACGAGCACCTGCGCACCCTGGGAAGCGAGTTCGCGTGCTAACCGCTCTTCAGCGCCCTCGCCCTCGCGCTGCCGATCCAGGTATCGGTGCGGCACGTCCACGGAACCTGAGGGCAGGTCGAGCTTCCCAAGGTCCGTGTCCCGTCGGGCCTTGGCGCCTTCCAGCCCTTGCCCGAGACAGAGAACGCCCACCCGAGCCACATCACCCTCGAGCAGCGCGTTGGTCGCCTGGGTGGTGGAGTGCGCGACGAAGGCAATCTGAGATGCACGGATGGAACCCTCATCGAGCAGCCGCCGAAGAGCTTGGGCCACCCCGAGCGCCACGCCCTCAGCCGCGCGGTGGGTGGTGGGCACCCGGACCTTCCCGAGCACCGTGCCATCGGCGCTCGCCAACGCCACGGCGTGGGTAAACGTGCCCCCGACGTCGATCCCTACACGTACTGATGGAGTGCGATCCATGGATCCGGAGGTCAGTCTGACGGCCGCGTTACCAGCCGCGACCCGCGAGACGCTCCTCTTCGGGCATGTTGGTAACCTCGAGCCCTGCCATCGGCGTGCCGAGGCCCTTGGAGATCTCCGCTAGCCGCTGTGGATCGTTCCAGAACTTCGTCGCGTCTACGATAGCCTTCGCCCGGGCGGCGGGGTTGTCTGACTTGAAGATGCCCGAGCCCACGAAGACCGCCTCTGCGCCGAGGGTCATCATGAGGGACGCGTCGGCGGGAGTCGCTATGCCGCCGGCCGCGAAGTTCGGGACCGGCAGCTTGCCAAGCTCCCGTACCTGCAGGAGGACCTCGTACGGCGCCCCGATCTCCTTGGCGAAGCTCATCACTTCATCGGATGGCATGGACTGCACCCGGCGTATCTCCGACATGACCCGGCGCATGTGCCGCACCGCCTCCACGATGTTGCCGGTGCCTGCCTCTCCCTTGGTCCGCATCATCGCCGCGCCCTCGCCGATACGACGGCACGCCTCCGCCAGATTGCGGCAGCCGCACACGAAGGGCGCCGCGAAGTCATGCTTGTAGACGTGGAACTCCTCGTCCGCCGGGGTGAGCACCTCTGACTCGTCGATGAAGTCGACCTTGAGGGCCTCCAGAATGCGCGCCTCGGCGATGTGTCCGATGCGGCACTTCGCCATCACGGGGATCGACACGGTCTCCTGGATCTCGATGATCTTCTCGGGGTCGGACATGCGAGCCACGCCGCCCTGCGCCCGTATGTCGGCCGGAACGCGCTCCAGCGCCATGACGGCCTTTGCGCCAGCGTCCTCCGCTATCCTGGCTTGGGCCGCATCGGTGACATCCATGATGACGCCACCCTCGAGCATCTTGGCTAGATCAACCTTGTTCGTCCAGGTGGAACGCTCCACACTCATCGTGCTCAGACCCTTCCTGCGGCTTACGCGCGGGAGACTGCCCGCTGTGGGCGGGAGGACCATCCATCGTCTACAGCAATAGTACAGCATTGCGCCGCCCTGGCAACCCTGTCCATGGGCCGCCCAATGCAGAATGCCAGAGACCGCGGAGGCCCACCGGAGCCCACGCCAACAGGCCCGAACGAGAGGAAACTAGACCATGGCGAGACGCCTTACCATCTGCGGCACCGCCGCCGCCGAAGCTATCCCCGCTATCCACTGCGTGTGCGACACGTGCCGGCGTGCGTGGGAGCTGGGGGGCAAGGACCTCCGCACCCGCGCCGCCTATCAGTTGGGACAGGATGTGCGGGTCGACTTCGGCCCCGACTCCCACTTCCACATGCGCGCCATGGGCCAGGACTACGCCTACCTCCAGCATCTCCTCATCACCCACAGCCACCAGGACCACTGGCTTCCTGAGGAGCTCGCCTACCGCCGCCCAGGCTTCTGCGTCCTTCCCGAGGGCTTCCCGCCGCTGACCATATACGGTAACGACCGGGTGCTCGAATCGGCGCGCCAACGCCTAGGGAACCTGGAGGCCATGCGGATCGAGCTATACGAGATCCACTCATTCCAGGAGGTGCAGGTCTGTCCGGACCTGCGGCTGACGACGCTCAAGGCCGAGCACGGCGGCGAGGAGGATGCTCTGAACTTCCTGATCGAGGAGCCGGACCGAAGCCTGCTGGTGGCCAACGACACCGGTTTCTGGCAAGAGGAGACGTGGGAGTTCATCGCGGGACGCCGTGTGGATGTGGCCCTCATCGACGGCACCTGCGGCCGGTACGACCAGAACGGCGGCCACATGGGGGCTCCCTGGGTCGCGAAGTTCGCGGCCCGACTGGGCGAACTGGGCTGCCTCAGCGACTCGCCGCGACTGATCGTGACCCACTTCAGCCACAATGGGCACGCCAACCATGACCAGCTGGTGGAGATATACACCGCCTACGGCATTGAGGTGGCTTACGACGGGCTCGTTGTGGGGTAGAATGAACGTGCTGGACCGTCCGGTCCGGCCCCACGTCAGAACGCCGGAAGAGCGGCACATGGCGATCCCAGGGTTGCCGGGTTGGTTCCTCGAGGCCACATGGCACGCCCTCATACGAGTGGTATGACCCCATGCTGAACCAGACGAACCGCGCCGCTATCGGGCGGAGTGGCCCCCATCGCGCCGCGTCTCTCCGGCAGCGATGCTCCACCGACCACGCCCATCGTAGACCCCGGCCACCCAGGCGGGGAACGGTGCTCCAGGGCGCTCCCGCCAATGGCTACCTCGGCCCCGCCCCCCGGGTCCGGGCCCGTGCGCACTACGCGATCGAGGAGGCGGGCGGCATCGTCTGCCCTCCCTATTGGTCTGCCCCCGACGATGCGCCCGAGGAGTTCGAGTTGGAGGCTGAGCGCCGCAAACTGCGCGTCACGAGCATCCTCTCCGCGTGTGCGGTTGTCTTCGCCTGTGTGGCCATGCGCACGCTGGCGTGGGCTCTTGGGGCCTGAGTCGGCGCGCCAATCGCAACCACCGCAGGAACTGGCGCGCCCGAGGCCGTATCAACGGCGGTATCAGGGAGTCACGGCCGCGCGGCCGCTCCCGAGGAGGTTGCCATGGCAAGGCGCGTTCCGTTGGTCTCATACTGGGATACCGAGGACTACCTCTCCCCGCCCGATGCGGGCTCCGACGACATCATCCTCCACATCGCGCGTTCGGCGCGAGCTGCTGGGCTGAAAGCCACCTTCTGCATCATGGGCGAGAAGGTCCGCAGCCTCGTGGGGCGCGGACGGACTGACGTGATCCGTGAGATTGCCCGGTACCATGACCCACTGCTCCACTTCAACTACGGCTCTATCCATCCCACCACCGCGGAGATGCTCACCACGACCGACTGGGTCGATGGCGTTGCCTTGACGCTGGCGCGCGAGGCCCCGGGCTTTCGGCTCCTGGAGCGGACCTTCGGGCGATGCACCGGCCTCACGCGCCACGGAATGCACTACGGGGCCCAGATCCTTTGCGCCTGCGCGCTCGAGCGAAAGGCATTCTGGGACTCGCTGGTCGTTCTGCCCGAGACGCCCTTCTACTGGTACTGCGGGGCGCTATGCTTCAACTCTCAGGCCAACTACGCCCTCGATACGCGGTACCGCGAGCCGCGCTTCGTGGAGCACCTCGATGATGTGGCCGCCAGACTGGAGATCGACCGCAAGGCGGGCGTGCAACTGGCTGCGCTCTTCGGCCATCCTCATCGGACCGTCTGCGAGGAGTTCGCTGACGTGTCCTACTACGGCGGTCGGAACGCCCTCCACGAGGACCTCCGCGGGCCGAGGCGCCTGCCCCCGGAGGAAGTGGCCACCGTGAAGGAGCACCTGGCGCTCCTGTTTCATCGCATGGCCCGATTGAAGGGCTTCGAGGTGGTGACCGTGGCAGACCTCGTGGAGCGGTATGGCGACCGTCCGACTGAGGTTCAGGCACGCGATCTGAAGGCCTTCGCCACTAAGGTCCTTGACGAGGGAGGCCCCGTCTACACCCGGGCGCTGTCCGCGGGAGAGGGACTGCTGGCACTCGCTGAGGCTCTGGTGTCCGAACGTGGCAGAGGGCGTAGGCCCGCTACTGTGGCGTTGCGCTCCCCGTTGGGTCCTCTCTGGGAGCCGCCCGAGCGGCCCAGCGACGGTCCTTTGGACCGCTCCCGGGTCATCGACCTGGCTCTCACACTGCGGCGCGCCACGGAGGCCACGGGCCATCTTCCCCACGAGGCGCCCGGCACGGCTATCGGCCTGGGCTCGGCCCTGGTCCTGATCGCCGAGGCCTATCTCGACGGCCGAAGTGCGCCGCGGAGCCATCAGCCGCGGAGCGCGGCCCCTTGGCCGGCGGTCGCCGAGGGCATGGCCGGGCCCATCGACCAGATGCCTCACTGGCCGTGCCACGACCCGGAGATGGACGTCTCGCGCATCCTGCGCTTCTGTCGCCTGATGTCATGGACGCTGGTGCCAGCGAGCGCGGCGGGGTAGGCTCGCCGGAAGGCTGAGCCCCCGGTAGAGCGAAGGACTGGCAGGAGAGGCTGAGGCGTTCGCCCATCGGCGCGCCGAGGAACCCGAGGAGGTAGACAAGCATGGCGCGCAGCAATCGCAGGCAGTTCCTGAAGGCGGCGGGGTCACTGGCTTCGGGCGCGGCTCTCGGCGCCACCGCCCTCATGGGGTGCTCGAAGGGTGGAGGCGGCCAGGTTACGACGGTTGGGGGCGGGGCTGGGGCGGTAGCGAGTGCCGTGTCCCAGGGCACCCACGATCTCTGCGTGGCCAGGGGGAGCGAGTCTGTGGCGGCACTGACCCGAGCGGCGGTGGACGGTCTGGGCGGCATCGCGCGGTTCGTCACCAAGGGCGCCACGGTATGCCTGAAGCCCAACGCCAGTTGGGACAGGGCTCCGGGTTCGGGCGCCAACACCCACCCCGACGCCTTACGGGAGCTTGTCTCGATGTGCTTCGAGGCCGGTGCGAAGGACGTCTTCGCCATCGACCACCCCCTTGCGGCCGATCCCCTGTCCTGGAACATGCTCAAGGAGGCGACCGAGGAAGCCGGCGGTCACTTCATCGAGCTCGCCGGCTCGGCGAACCAGATGTGGGAGACGGTGGACTTCGTGGATGGCGTGAGGATGCTCCCCCACATGGGCGAGGAGCAGGTGGCCTTCGACGTGCTCGCCGCGGACGTCTTTATCAACGTCCCCGTCCTCAAACTTCACTCCCTCACGGGCCTCTCCATCGGGCTCAAGAACCTCATGGGGGTCATCCGGGAACGGGGCCGCTATCACGGCGGGAGTTCTGAGGGCTACGCCTCTGGCGGGGGCGAAGGGGGCGACGACATCCATCAGGCCATCGCCGACCTCGGCCTGATGCTGAAGGACCGGATCCAGCTCACCGTCGTCGACTGCACCTACGTCCTGACAGACGAGAGCGGTCCCCGTGGCCGCGACGACGTGGACGGCGTGCCCATGATGACTTGCATCGCCGGAACTGACATCGTTGCCTGCGACTATCGGGCTGCCCAGGTGTTCGGCATGAGTGACGATGAGATCTCCACCAAGGTGGACCACATCCCCCTGGCGGCGGAGATAGGCGTGGGTACCATGGACCTCGCTAGCTTGCGTGTAAACGAACTGGACCTCGGCGAGGCCCCTGTGGACGAGGGAACCGCGCCGCCCGAGGAGACCGAGGCCGAGTAGCGCCCCAGATCAGCGAGACCACGGAGCCGCTTCGCCTCGGGCGAGCGGCTCCTGCGTTTCCGCCCTGCTAACGCCAGTCGACGTGCGTCTCCGACCGGCCGGATTCGGAGACCAGGAGCCCCGCGCCGCTGCCCGACGGGCGCACCGACCAGATATGCGAGTAGGGTTCGCCCTTGCGGGTACCACGGAAGGCGATCTGCGCCTCATCCGGCGACCAAGCCGGGCCGACACACAATACGTCCCCCCTAGCATTGGTCACGTTGCGACGCTGGCCTGTGGCGAGCTCCACCACGTAGATGTCCACGACCTCGGCGGTAACCTGGCTGCCGAGCGGCCGGCCGGAGAACGCAATGCGGCCACCCGTGGGCGACCAGCTCGGGCCGAACTCATCCAGGTCCTTGTCGGCGGCGACGGGTGTTCGCGTGCCAGTATCCAGGTCTATCGTCTCGATCTCCGAGTTGGGCAGGTCCGGGTTCAACGTATAGGCGATTCGCGATCCATCGGGCGACCAGGAGGGGTCGGCCTCCACCAGATCTGGCGTGTTCGTGAGGTTCCTCTGGGCGCTCCCATCGGGCCGTACGCTCCAGATGTCACCGTTCGCGGCGTACGCGATGCTGTTGCCCTCCCGAGACCAGTCGGGGTCGGATTCGTTCACGCTTGGGGTGTTCGTGATGTTGATAGGGGGCGACTGGCCGTTCCTGGCGATCACGTAGATATCGTTGAGCTGTCCATCGGTGGGCATGGCGAAGGCCACGCGTTCCCGGTCGGGTGACAGGCTCACGCCATCCGTCGGCGTGCAGGGTGGGTAGAAGCCTACACCGAGCTGGCTCAGGATGCTGCCCTCACGGTTGCCCACCCAGAGCGAGCTGCCGCCACCGGCGCGGACAATGTAGACGAAGAGTCCCGAGCTCGTGACGCCGCCAGCGCCCGGCTGGCTGCCGGGACACATCCCCCCCGCCAGTAGCATCGCCAGGACTACCGCCGCGAGGCCGAGCTTCGCGAGAGCCATCACTGTACCGCCCGCCTTCCCTCTCCGAACCAGTCAGTACCGCCGTAGCGTATACTCATTATATGGTCGTATGGTTGCCCCTCCTGTTCCTCTCCTTCCTTCAGACGCCGACCTCCGGCGCCTCGGACCCCGCATATGCCTCCCCCGTTCCGCTAGCCCGTCAGGCCATGAGCATGGCGGCACGGGCCAGCGACCTCGGACCGGACACCGAGGACGGGGCCGCGTACACGGCCGAGGCCGCACTGTGGTGCGTCTATGCCCACGCTTCCCTCTTCTACCGTCAGTCGCCGACGGCCGAGGAGCAGGCGGCTGTCACCGACGCGCTGGCGGCGTGCGCCGCAGTTGCCCCCTCCTCGATCCGGTTGAGCACGGTTCGGCCCCTACGCCAGTCTTCCCAACACCTCTGCGCTGTCGCCTCGGCACGAATGCTCCTGACCTACTGGGGCATCGAAGCATCGGAGGCCGAGCTTCTGAGGTTCTTCGGGGCCGATGCCATCGCCCGGGGCGTCCATGTGAACGCTGTGCTCGACGTTTTGCCCGCCTACGGCGTGAGCGGGATGGCGTGCGTGGGGAGCACCGATCTGATCCGAGTGTGCTTGGCCGCCGGACTGCCCATCGCCGTCTATCAGTGGGTCCGGCTCGACCGCGATGTCCGGCACATGCGAGTGGTGGTTGGTGTCGACACGACTGACGAGGAGGGCACGAGCTGGGTGCTGGCCGATCCCGCGCCCGAGATGCCCGAGTTGTGGCGGGCGACGGACGAGGAGTTCGCCCAGCTCTGGGAGTGCGAGTGGGACCGCGACAGCCATTCGCGATGGATGTGTGTGCCCTACGCGGGCCCCGCAGCCCGTTAGGGCACGGATGGCACTCGTGCCCCTCGCGCTACTCCCGGCTAACGGCGGAGACCGCGCCCTCTCGGATGGGCCCGTTCAGCCCAGCGAGGTTATCCCTGCGAACGCAGTCGACGAAGTCGCCGCCAGATCCGCTCCGCCATCGATGTGGTCGGTCTCCCTTTCACATACCCCTATACCAGAATCCCGCCACTCGGGCTTCTGGTATCATCGTTGGTACACTTCACATACATGCCGCGGAGGTACCGATGCCCAAACACACCGCCGAATCCATCCTAGCCCAGGCACGAGGCTTCATGGAATCCTGCATTCTGCTCACTGCCGGTGAACTCGACCTCTTCACGATCCTCAGCCGAAAGCCGGCTACTGCCGTTGAGGTTGCCGCCTCCCTGGGCGGCGACGAACGGGCGGTGCGGACGCTCCTCGATGCTGTGACCGCGCTCGGATACCTTCAGAAGTCTGACGGGGTCTACCGATGCGCAGAGGGTATCTCCGAACTACTCAGTGCCGATTCTGAGGAGTCCGTGTTGCCCATGGTGCACCACATGATGGGCGGTTACCGCTCCTGGGGTCGACTGACCCAGAAGGTTCGGGGCGCGAGCGGCGATGAGGACCGTCCCGTGGGGTTCGATGACCCAGCGCGGCTCAAGGCCTTCATCGGCGGGATGCACGTCGTGAGCCGTGATCGTACGCGGCAGGTGGCGGAGACCGTGGCTCCACGGGACGATGAGCGGATGTTGGATGTAGGCGGCGCCTCCGGCAGCTACGTGATGGCCTTCCTGGAGCGCGCTCCGGGCATGGTTGCGACGCTGTTCGACCGTCCGCCGGTGGTCGAGATGGCCCGCCAACGCCTGGGGGATGCGGGGTTGCTGGATCGGGTGACACTGGCGCCAGGTGACTTCTACGTCGATGAGTTGCCTGGGGGGCACAGCCTGGCCCTGGTCTCGGCGATCATCCATCAGAACAGCTACGAGCAGAACGTCGAGCTCTTTGGCAAGGTCTTCCGCGCACTGGAGCCGGGAGGACGGATTCTGGTCCGCGACCATGTGCTGGATCCGGATCGCACCACCCCTGTCGCGGGGGCCATCTTCGCGATCAACATGCTGGTGAATACCGAGGGTGGGGGATGCTACACCTTCGATGAGATACGCGAGGGGCTCGAGGAGGCTGGCTTCATCGACGTGCGACTGCTGCAGCACGACCAGGTGATGGATGGGCTCGTGGAGGCGCGGCGGCCACGCGCCTAGCGGATCCCCTGCGGGGGCTTGCGCGTCCTACATGATGAAACTAGAATCGTCGTAGCGGTAGCGATTCGTGCAAAGGGGGCCAGACTATGGCGCGTTGGCGCAGTCTTCCGATCATCTTCGCCTTCCTGATTCCGCTGCTTGGCGCCTGGCCCGCGATCGCCCAGGACGACGACGATGTCGACTACCAGCGCGATCCGGCCACCATTAGGCAGGACATACAGTCATGGTCCCAACGCTGGAACGCGGAGCATGAGCGGAAGGTGGGCGAGGAGGTCGCGCGCGAGGTCGACAAGGCTTACGGGCTGGTGGATTGGCCCGAACAGATGCAGCGCGTCACGGAGATCGTGAATCGCCTGGCAAAGGTCAGCGATAGGCCTAACGTGCAGTACGACGTCGGTATTCTGGACACCGGGATCCCCAACGCCATGGCGATCACGGGAGGGTACATACGCGTAACCCGCGGGTTGCTCGATATGGTGCAATCGGATGACGAGCTCGCAGGGGTCCTCGGCCACGAAATGGCGCACAATACGCTCTTCCACGGGCTGCGTCAGGCCGAGCGCGACGCCAAGTGGCAGAAGTGGGAGATGATCGCCCTCCTCGGGATCCTGGTTGGCGCCGGCCTGAGCGGCGATGCGGGAGTGTTGCAGTCCCTCGATCTCGTCACTCTCTCCATGTTCGCCCGCATGGGGGTCCTTTCGAGCTACAGCCGTCGTTACGAGCATGAAGCGGACTGGACCGGCCTGCGCTATACCCACGAAGCGGGGTACAACGCGACGGGCTTCTACACGTTCATGGAGCGCCTCATGTCCTACGAGTTGACGAACCAGGTCGTGCTGCCGCGAGACGACCCGGGGCGCAAGTGGGACAGCCACCCCCTGACCACACAGAGGTTGGCTGAGATCCGCAGCTACTTCAGTCAGCAGGGCCTGACCTTCAACCGTGCCGCGGTGTGCGATGGCTTCGTGGCGACCGTCCGCCAGTCCGAGGTGGCGGAAGGGTTGCGTGTGTGGGAGGTTCTCTTCCACAACCAGGTCGTCTATCAGTTGATCTCCGAGCCGGTAGGTGGACAGTCGCCTGGCGAGCGCGCCCAAAGCATAGCCGATCGGATCAACAGCCTCGTGCAGCGTCGTGGCATCGACGTACCCTCGCTTGGGATCCGCAAGTCCAGTGGGGTGATCACCCTGCACGGCCTTGCCTGCATCAACGTGGATGAGGTCGACGCAAAGCTGCTGGGAATGTCCGTCCCGGACTACACAGACGCCGTCTACAAGGCTTTCCGCTCCGCCGTGTACGCCGCCGAGCGCACTTCCAGAGACGGGCTGTAGCGGGCCTTGCCCTCGGACGCTGGGCCTGGATCCAGCTCGCTCATCACTGCCATCGTGCCAGCGCGGAACGAGGGAGAGCGCGTAGCTGCTACAGTGCACAGCCTGCTTTCCGTTGCCTGCGTTGCCTGCGTAGTCGTCGTCGATGATGCGTCGGAGGACGAGAGCGGCAGCGTGGCGGAGGCTGCGGGGGCCCAGGTGCTTCGACTCGAGCGCCGCTCGGGGAAGGGCGCCGCGGTTGAGGCGGGATTGGCCCGGGTGAACAGTGGTTATGTGGCCTTCATCGATGCCGACCTGGAGGGTACGGCATTGCTGATCGAGCCCCTCGCCGCACCCGTGCTTGACGAGCGAGTTGACGTAGCCATCGCGGAGATGCCTCTGACGGGTGGTCGGCGCGGCTTCGGCTGGGTGATGGGGCTGGCGCGCTGGGCGGTGAAGCGGTACGGGGGCTTGGATATCGCGAACCCGCTCTGCGGCCAACGCGTGATGACTCGCGCCGCGGCGGAGGCCCTTCGCCCCCTGGCGCCAGGGTTCGCACTGGAGACCCGGGCCACGATACTGCACGGCCGGCTTGGGCATCGCATCGCCGTAGTGCCCGTTGAGATGAGCCACCGGCGAACGGGACGCGATCTCAGCGGGTTCCGTCACCGCGCTGGCCAGTTCTGGGACGTGGCAAGAGAGGTAGGGCGCTGGGTCTTCGGCGCAGGGCAGAGCGGCTAAAGGGCGAACCTGTAGGTACCAATGCCCGGCGCATGCGGGCGAGCAGGCCCTGCTTGGCATCGGGTCTAGAGCGCACGGGGCAAACGAATACCATCGGAGGGCATGTGAGCATGAGACACCGTACGACTCGTCGTGAATTCCTGAGGAATATGACAGCGGTCAGCGCCGTCACGCCACTCTTCCTGGCTGCCCGTGCTAAGGCTCAGCCGGGGCCGAACGAGCGCCTGAACGTCGCGTTCATCGGGGTCGGCGGCATCGGAGGCTCCCACCGCGGAGCGATCCATGGCATGGGAGAGAATGGGGTCGTCCTCTGCGACGCCGATCTGGACCAGGCTAACGCGGGTAAGGAGCAGTTCCCCAACGCGACCATCTACACCGATTACCGCCGGATGTTCGACGCCGAGGCCAACAACATCGACGCGGTCATGGTTGGGACCCCCGACCATCACCACTATCCCGCGAGCATTATCGCGATGCAGCTTGGCAAGCACGTATACACCCAGAAGCCGCTGACCCGCACCGTGTGGGAGGCGCGACAGCTTGCCGTGGCCGCGGCAGCCAACCCGAAACTGGCTACCCAGATGGGCAACCAGGGTCACGCTGGCGTGCACTGGCGGCGAATCTACGAGATCGTGAACCACGGCGTACTCGGCGACATCACCGAGATCCACACCTGGACGAACCGCCCGGTGTGGCCCCAGGGCATGGATCGCCCACAGGGTGAGGACCCCATCCCCGCCAACCTGGATTGGGAGGCATGGATTGGCTCCGCCCCCATGCGGCCCTTCAAGGAGGGCGCGTACCACCCCTTCGTTTGGCGCGGCTGGTGGGATTTCGGCGCTGGCGCCCTGGGCGATATGGCATGCCACACCATGGACGGGACCTTCTGGTCGCTAGACCCCGGCCACCCCACATCGGTCGAGCCGCTGCAGGTCAATGGCGCTACCTCGGAGGCGTTCCCGAACACCTCGGTCACCCGGTGGAACTTCCCGGCCAGGAACGGCCGCCCCGGCTTCCAGCAGTACTGGTACGACGGCGGCCTCTTCCCCGAGAAGCCGGCGGATATGCCCGCCGATCAGAACCTGCCCGGCACGGGCAACCTGTACATCGGAACCAATGGCACCATGGTTATCCCCGGCGACTACGGCGAGAACCCCAGCATCTACAAGGAGGGCGAGGTCGTTGAGCCGGGCGAGCTGCCCGAGCTGCTGCCGCGGTCGCCCGGCCACTTCGAGGAGTGGGTGGCGGCGTGCAAGGGGCAGCCGGGCATCGGCCCGCAGTCGAACTTCACCTACGCCGGCCCCATGACGGAGACCATCCTCCTCGGCTGCGTCGCCCAGCGAGTGAACCAGCCGCTGGAGTGGGATGGCGAGAACATGCGCTTCACGAACCTGGACGAGGCCAATGCGTTCCTCGGCGGCGACTTCCGCGAGGGTTGGGCGTTCTAGGCGCGCTGCTTAGTTCGGCGGGCGTTCTGTCTGTGGCATCGGGGCTGTCGCCGCGGGTTGGCGGCGGCCCCGTGTCCCGTTGGTCTGAGCGTCGTTCCGAGGGTGGACCCATGGCTTTCTGCATCAGCATAGACCGCTTGGATGCCAACATCGAGGAGGTCACCGTCGGCGAGTGGCTGGTCTCCGAGGGCGACCCGATATCTGTGGGGCAGCCCGTGGTGGAGATCATCACGGACAAGATCACCTTCGAGTACGAGAGCGAGGCAGAGGGCGTCTTACGCAAGGTGGTGGCTCCAGCTAAGTCCGTGGTGCCAGTTCACTACACCATCGGGGTCATCGCCGCGCCGGATGAGGAACTGCCCGACTACGAGGCGTCGAACCGACTTCTGCTGGAGCGCGTCCGAGCCGGCGGTGACGTGCATGAAGCCGCCCGGAGGCTCATGGAGGGGATGCCGACCCTGCCTCGCCCCGCGAGCAAGGTACGCGCGACGCCGGCGGCTCGCCGTCGGGCCCGCGAGCTCGGGGTCGACCTGGGGCGGGTCGCGGAGGGACTCGATGGGCCGGTTCAAGTGGAGGACGTCGAGCGCTTCGCGGGGGAGGGCTAGACGGTGCCGCTCATCGGCGTGGGAGTGGACGTCATCGAGATCCGCGTCGTGGAGCGAATGATCCGCGAGATGGGCGAGAAGTTCCTCCGCCTCGCGCTCCGTCCCTCGGAACTCGCGCGACTTCCCGACCCCGCCGGCCAGCCGATGTTCGTCAGCCGCCATCTGGCAGCGAAGGAGGCCGGCATGAAGGCCCTGGGACTGGGTCTCGGCCCTGGGACGGCATGGCGGAGCTTCGAGGTCGTCGATGACCCGTCTGGCGTGACCATGGACTGGTTGAACCCTGGGGGCGAAGCCGTGCGGTTCCGTGTCGCGGTAAGCCGATCCGCGAAGACGGTCATCGCCTCAGCTTGGGCTTTCGGCGACCATGCCGTCGTGTCGCCCAAGGTGGAGGAGCGGCGATGACATCTCGCACCGCACTGATCACCGGAGCGTCGGGGGCTATCGGCTCGGCCATCGCCCGCTTGCTGGCGGGAGAAGGGATGAGCCTAGCACTCCATTGCCATCGGAACAGAGACGTTACCGAGGCCCTGGCCTCTGAACTGCCTGTGCCAACCTGCGTTGTGTCTAGCGATCTCGCGGATGCCGAGGCCGTCGCAGCGATGTTCGGCCAGGTCGAGGTGGAACTCGGACTGCCGCAGATCCTCATCCACTCGGCGGGAGTCCTCCGTGGCGCCTTCCTCATCCTGATGAAGGAGGAGTCCTGGGATGAGTGCCTGGACGTCTCGCTCAAGGGAGCGTTCCTCTGCACGAAGCAGGCCCTTCGAGGCATGACGAAGGCCAAGTGGGGCCGGATCGTGTACATCGGTAGCACGGCGGGGCTCACGGGCGATGTGTCGCGAGGCAACTATTCCGCGGCGAAGGCGGGCCTGGTGGGCCTCGCCCGATCCGTTGCTCGGGAGGTGGGGCGTGGGGGCATCACGGCGAATGTCGTGTGCCCCGGGGTCATTGACTCGCCCATGGCCTCGGGCATGAGCGAGAAGCGCCGAACGGAGCTCCTGGCGCGGATCCCCTCGGGGAGGTTAGGCACGACCAACGAGGTCGCATCACTGGTGCGGTACCTCGTGAGCGAGGACGCGAGCTACGTCACGGGGGCCGTCATCCCTATCGACGGTGGCCTCAGCATGTAGGCGCTTCAGTGTTATAGTTGAAGGTGGAGGGAGGAACCATGAGGGGACATCGGATCGCCGCCTACGCTCTGCTTGCACTGCTCACGGGGCTGCTCGGCTGCGCCGAGAAGGTCAGCCAGCCAGCCTATGCGGCATTCCGGTACGTCAGCGAGCACGGTGACGTGCTTGCCGTCGGCGATCCGCCACCCGCGGAGCTCACTGAGCGCGGCATACTCATCCGGCAGGACCAGACGACACTGCCCGATGGTCGCAAGGCCGTGCAGCAGATCTGGGTGGTCGATCCGCTCGAGGCCACGCCGCCGGAGTACAGTGTCTACATGACCGAGGACGAGCTCGTTGCCCTAAAGGGCGGCAGCTTCGACGAGTTCGTCGTCACTCCGCCCACCTTCTAGAAGGCCACGAATCTACTTCCTGTGGTCCGGAACCAACAGAAGGTTCCTTTGAGGCGATAGGCGCCGCCTGGCGAGCGCACGACTGCGCAGGAACCCCTTCGCCCGGCTCGCGTTGAGCAGAACGTACACCTCCTCAGGGTCTACCTCGTCGTCGGTCAACGCGGAACCATTGGAGGTCTCCACCACCAGAGGCGCCAGAGAGCGGAACGGTTCAGCCGGGGTGCCAGCGTCAACGGCGATCCGTCTCACCTTGCCCCCCAGCAGCGAACCGAGGAGCACATGGGCGCCGTTCAGGCCGCGCGCCTCACCCTCGCTCTCAACGGTGGCTGCCTGTGCGGTCTCCGAGTGCGCGACGAGCAGCAGGGGCACTGGCGGCGCCGCAACGGCAGCCTGGATCGCTTTGCGCAGCTCGGCAGAGGCGCCCGTGGGATGGGGAAGCACCAGCAGGTCGGCGCCGCGGGCGGCTCGGCTGACCGCCTCATCCGGCATGCCGAGCACCCGGATAGCTGTGAAAGTGGCTGCCGACTCGCTGCAGATCTCTCGGTAGACTTCCAGCTGCTCATCCATCTCCTGGAAGAAGGTCTGGGTGGCGGGGTCCTCCTCCTCGGGGGTGAAGGGCGTGGCGAAGAACTCAGGATCGGCGTTCAGCGGTTCCAGCCATCGCACGTCGAGAAGCAGTCGAACCTCGATGTGGTCCGCCCGACTGGCATGGTGAGCTGCTGCTCGGACTGTCGCGTCGGCGAGCCCCCCCCCTGCCGTAAGGACCCGAATGAGCATCGCGGTCACTACCACCTCAGTACCACAGACGTCCGGTACCCCGCATTATCCCACATCCGGTGGAAGTCCACACACGCAATGAGGAGGTCGGACCGTTGGCCCGACCTCCTCATCCGCGATCCCCGCCTCGTGAGCTAGTCCGCGCTGATCTGTATCTGGCGCGGCTTGGAACTCTCCGCCTTGGGGATGGACACCGTGACTATACCGTTGTCTCTCCCTGCGGTCACTCTGTCCGCGTCGATGTCTCGCGGCAGGGAGATGGAGCGGGTGAAGTCGCCGAACACGCGCTCCCGCACGTGGACGGAGTCGCCCTCGGCAAGCTCCGCCATGCGCTTGCTGACCTTCAACGTGAGCACATTGTCTTCGAGCGAGATCTCGATGTCCTCCTTGGGTACGCCCGGCACCTCGGCCACGACCTCGTACCCGTCAGCCGTCTCGACCAGGTCGATGGGGAACCATGCCGTCGCGATGCGGCCTTCGCCGGAGAAGCGGGGTGCATAGCCCAACAGGGACTCCATGTCCCGCCGCATTGCCTCGATCGCGTCGCCGCCTCTGTTGACTCTCATGAGCTTCGTCATTCTGTGAGCACCTCCCGCGGTGTGTCGCCATGTTGCCACGACTGTGGCGTCCGTCTTGACTACTCTGAAGCATAAACCCTGAGTGCAATGCTGTCAAGAGATTCCTGCAAAATGGATCAAGTTGCCGACGCGTGGAGGGTGGGGAGGTGATGGACCGAACCTCCACCTGGAGGTGCTTGGTGCGGATCTTGGCTCTGATGAGCGGCGGCCTGGATAGCTCAATGGCCGTGGTTCGCCTGCTCGACCGAGGCGACAACGTGGTGGGCGTAACCTACCGGCTCGTGGGCGGCCGCAGTCACGACGACCCTGTCGATCTGGCCGCCGGGGTGGCGCGGCATCTGGGCATAGAGCACCACCTAGTGGATCTCTCGGCGACGTTCGAGGAGGAGGTACTGGCCCCTCTTGCCGCCGCATATGCCGCCGGCGTAACCCCAAACCCATGCGTTCTGTGCAACCCCGCTGTGAAGCTCGCTGCAGCTGTGGAGCTCGCCCGACGCATGGAGTGCGACCGGTTGGCGACGGGGCATTACGCACGGGTGGATCACTCGGGGCCGACTCCGCGGCTGCTTCGAGGTCTGGATCGGAGCAAGGACCAATCCTACTTCCTCTATCGCGTACCGCAGAGTACGCTGGCGCAGCTCGAGTTACCGTTGGGCGAGTCCAGTAAGCAGGAGGTCAGAGCCGAGGCGCAGAGGCGTGGGCTACAGGTCTGGAACCGCCCCGAGAGCCAGGATGTGTGCTTCGGCGAGGCGAGAGAGATGGTGGAGCTGGTTGCCGCGCGCCATCCTGAAGCCGGCGAGCCGGGCGAGATCGTCGATAGGAGTGGACGCGTGCTTGGAGTGCACGGTGGGATCGGCGGGTTCACGGTCGGGCAGCGACGGGGCCTAGGCATCGGTGGGGGCCCCGCCCTCTACGTGATACGCATCGACCCCGAGGAACGCCGAGTGGTGGTGGGGCCGCGAGACAGCCTCGCGACCAGGACCCTGCATCTTCGGGAGTGCATTTGGCGCCAAGAGGGGCCCGATCGAGGGCTTACGGTGATGCCCCGGTACCGCTCAGCGCCCCTGCCGTGTATGGTGCAGCGTGAGGGCTCACAAGCATCGGTTCATCTGGATGAGACGCTCTACGGCGGGGCGCCAGGGCAGTCGGCGGTCGTCTATGAAGGAGACACCGTCGTTGGCGGAGGGTTCATCGCCGCGGGCGAAGGCTAGTAGGAGGCCGGTACATGATCACTAGGCTCATGGTTTTGGCGCTGTGCGCCATGTCAGCGTTCGGGATGGCGGCCTGCCTCGCTGCCCCCGAGGACGCTGACATCGCGGCGCCAGAGCCTACGGAGATTCCGCGGGGGCCCTTCACCGAGGAGGAGGTCTCGGAGATCCGGCAGGCCGCGCTGGAGCGGATCAACTTCGATCGTGACGTGGAGGGACTGCCTCCGCTGGAGTGGGATGAAGACGCGGCAGAGGTCGGGGATCTCTTCTGTGCCGTGTCGCTCAGAGATGATACGGTGGGCCACTACACGCTCGAGGGGCTGTCACCCCTGGACCGCTGGGGGCTGTACGGGGGCGGGCCGTATGTAGCCGAGAACGCCTGCGCCTGGGCCTGGAGCGGCCCCAATGTCAGTTGGACGAGGCGCGGGGTGCTCCATCTCCTGGACGAGTTTCAGGACCTCATGCTCGCCGAGAGGCCGCCGAACGACGGCCACCGCCGAACCATTCTGGATCCCCACCTGACCCATGTGGGCATTGGCCTAGCTCTGTCCGGCAACCAGCTGCGGTACGTCCAGGAGTACACGGCTCGGTATGTGGAGTTAGACGAGGTACCGCTCGAGTCCACGAGCCGAGAACAGCTCGCCTACTCTGGCCGCGTCCTGGACCCAAGCCGGTACCGGCTGGACTACATTCTGGTCTACCACAAGGACCCGCCGGAGCCGTTGACGGTCGCTGAGTGCGCTGCCAGGATGAGCTACGAGTTGCCGTCCGACCATCGAGTTCTTCGGCCGGTGATTGGCGAAGGGATGTACTACCAGTCCGACGGAGGCCGGGGGGAGTTCATGTACGATCCGGACACGGGCGACTTCGAGGCCACCGTCAGGTGGTATAACGGGTCCGGATGGTACGGGATCCTGTGCCTGCTGGCTCCCACTCACGCCGGGCGGGGCCAGGGCCAGTTCTCGGGCACGTGGAGCCTGGTCCAGGTGAGCTGAACCGCGATCTAGGCAGGCCTGGGTTCGAGGCCGACAGAACCTCGCTAGGCGCGACGCGGCGCCACCCTGCGCGAAAGGCGGTACCAAGCAAGTGAGGACACTTCTTCGCCTCGCCAAGTTCCGGCAGAGGCTCAGCGAACTCGGCGCCGACGGCGCCATCGTTACCAGTCGTGAGAACGTGGCCTATCTGACGGGGTTTTCGGGATCTGCGGGGACTCTCGTCATCGCCCCCGGTCGCGCCTACCTCGTGACCGACGGACGCTACGAGATCCGCGCGCGGGAGGTGGCGAAGGGTTACCGCGTCACCCTCGGCAAGTCCCTGGCCGATGTGGTCAACGAGCTGCCTGGGCGCCCCCGCCTGGCCTATGAGCCCACCCACCTGACCGACAGCCGGCTCAGCGAGCTGCAGGCTGGCGTGAGGCGTGCCGAGCTGCGGCCCGAGAGCCGGGTCCTCGAGGAGATCCGCGCAGTCAAGGACCCCGACGAGATCGCGCTCATCGAGCGCGCGGCCGCCATAGCGGACGAAGCCTGGGCCGCTCTGCAGCCGTCCATCGTGCCAGGAGTCACCGAGGTTGAGCTGTCGAACCAGCTGGAGGCCGCGATGAAGGCCCGAGGCGCCTCGGGAGTCGGCTTTGACTCCATCGTCGCATCTGGCCCTAACTCAGCGATCCCACACCACGAGACAGGCGACCGCCGCATCAGGGAGGGCGACTTCATCACCTTCGACTTCGGCGCCCTCTACAAGGGCTACCGATCGGACATGACGCGCACGGTGTTCATCGGCGAGCCCACCGAAAAGCACCGCGAGGTGTACAACGCGGTATACCGCGCCCAGGTGGACTCGGCGGCGATGATCGCGCCGGGAGTGAGCGGCGAGGACGTGGCCAACAAGGCCCGCGAGATCATCAAGGAGGCCGGCTACGACAAGTACTTCACTCACGGATTGGGGCACGGGGTGGGTCGCGACGTTCACGAGCTCCCCGGCGTGGGGAGGGGCACGATCTTCGAGCCGGGCCATGTGGTCACCGTCGAGCCCGGCATCTATCTCGAGGGATGGGGAGGCGTTCGGATCGAGGACACCGTCTTCGTGACGCGCTCAGGCTCGCGTCCGCTGACGACGAGCCCCAAACCCGCCTGGCCCTCCCCGCCGGGAACCGTGGACGGGTAGAGCATCGCCGGACTGCCTGTCCCCTGACTCCTCACGCGAACACGAGAGGTCGAGACCTGACGATGAACTACGTGCGACGGCTCAAGGCGCTGCGGGCACGGATGGCGGGGCTGGCTGTGCAGGCGGCGGTAGTGGCTCGCCGGGATGCCATCCGGTATCTGTGCGGCTTCGCGGGCTCCTTCGGTGATCTGGTACTGACGGAAGAGCAGGCCTGGCTTGTGACGGATGGCCGCTACGCGACGGCAGCCAAGAACAGGACTGTGGGGGTCACTCCCGTCATCGGTGGCCAGGGGCTGGAGCTGGTGCCCGGCGCGCTTCGGGAGCTCGGGGCGGGATCTCGGGTGGCGTACGACTCCGACGCTGTCACCGTCGCTAGACTACACGAGTGGGAGGCGGCCCTGCCAGGGACGGAACTCGTGCCGGCGCCGGGACTGGTCGACCCCATTATGGCCGTGAAGGACGATGACGAGATCCGCGCCATGGCCGAGGCTTGCCGTATCACCGATCGCGTCTGGGAGGAGATCCAGGGCGAGATCGTCCCGGGCGCCACGGAAGTGCGGCTGGCACAACGACTGGCCGAGCTGCAACTCGAGCACGGAGCGGAGGCACACGGGTTCGCGATCGTCGCTTCAGGACCCAACTCGGCGTACCCGCACCACGTCCCCACCTCCCGAGCGGTCAAGGCGGGTGACTTCGTCAAGGTGGACTTCGGCTGTGTCTACGACGGGTACAACTCTGACCTCACACGCACGGTGGTCGTGGGCGAGGCAACCGAGAGGCAGCGCGAGGTTTACGAGACTGTCTATCGCGCCCAGATAGCCGGCTGCGCCGCGGTCCATAGCGGAGCCACTGGCGAGGAGGTAGATCGCGCCGCCCGCTCAGTGATCGAGGAGGCGGGGTTCGGAGAGCAGTTCAACCACGGCCTCGGACACGGTCTCGGCATCGCCAAACACCCGCCCCATGTGCGTCCGGGCTACGTGCTGGCCGCTGGCAACGCGATCACCATAGAGCCCGGGATCTACATCGAGGGCTTGGGTGGGGTGCGGATCGAGGACCTGGGGATCGTCACGGAGACCGGCTTCCGGTCCCTCTCGTATGCCCCGAAGCCTCCGAAGCTGTGCCAGCCGGGGGAGTGGCAATGATGCAGCCTCTGTCCATCCGAACCTACGACACCCGGCAAACCCCGATCGCGCAGATCGCTTCGGAGCTCCGGCCACCGCTGTTCTTGAAATTCGCCAAGGAAGCGGCCGAGGTATCCCGCATCGTGCGTGACGTCGCCGCGCGGGGAGACGCGGCGCTCGTGGAGCATGTCCGGCGGCTGGACTGGCCCGACGCGACGCCAGAGCGCTTCGAAGTGCCGCGCGAGGAGATCGATACGGCCTACGATAGCCTGCCGGACGACCAGCGTAGGGCGCTGGTCAAGGCCTGTGAACGCGTGCGGCGTTTCCACGAGCGGTGCCTTCCTCGCTCGTGGGTCGAGCGGGAGGCGGGGCGGACCCTGGGCCAACGCTGGATGCCGCTGCGACGGGTTGGCATCTACGTGCCCGGCGGAACCCCGCTACCGAGCACTGTCTACATGTGCGCCGCCCCCGCCCGGGTGGCCGGCGTCGACGAGATCGTGATGGTTGTGCCGTCCAAGCCCGACGGCAGCCTGATCCCGCTCATGCTCGCGGCGGCAAGGGAGGCGGGGGTCGACCGGGTGTTCCGTGTAGGGGGCCCTCAGGCAGTTGCCGCGCTGGCGTTCGGGACGGAGACCATCCCGCGGGTGGACAAGATCGTGGGCCCAGGGAACATCTACGTGACTCTGGCGAAGCGCGAGGTCTTCGGCCAGGTAGGCATCGAGTCGTTGCCGGGGCCCAGCGACGTGCTCGTTATCAGCGATGGCACAGTACCTGCCTCGTGGGTGGCAGCGGACCTACTCAGTCAGGCGGAGCATGGGGCTCTCTCGTCGGCGGTTCTCTGTACCCCCTCGGCGGCCCATGCGGCTGAAGTGCGCGCCGAGCTTGTCCGCCAGACGGGGGACTTGGAGCGCGGCGCCGAGGCGCGGGAGTCCCTCGCCCAGCGCGGGGCCCTCGTCGTCTGTCGAGACCTGGATCAGTGCGTGGCGGTCGCCAACGCCGTCGCTCCGGAGCACCTCGAGGTGCTCGCGAAGGAGGCCGAGGCGCTCTCCGCGGGGCTCCGCACGGCGGGCGCCATCTTCCTGGGCGCCCACACACCGGAGCCGGTGGGTGACTACCTGGCAGGACCGTCCCACGTCCTGCCGACGGAGGGCACTGCGCGGTACGCGTCCCCTCTCGGCGTGGAGGACTTCATGCGGCGCAGTTCGGTCCTGGAGTACTCACCGGGCGCGCTGACTGAGGATGGCCGCGACATTATCACTCTAGCCAAGGCCGAAGGCCTCACCGCCCACGCGCGCTCGGTGAGCATCCGACTGGAGGAGTAGCCTACTAGGGCCAACCCTAGATCAGGTAAAAGCGCTCCTGGCACCCGTGGACCATCCGGCACACGCCATCGGTGAACACCACGTCCTCTTCGATGCCGAAGCCTACGACTTGGCCGCCCCATTCGGGCACCGCGTCGCGTACTCCCAACTCGGCCGTGAAGGCGTTGCCGCTCACGAGCGCGACGTCGCCGCGACCGACGCAGCGCTCTTGCTCCCACGGGAGGCCGATCAGCGGCCCCGGCTCATGCAGGAACATGCCTAACGAGTGGGAGTACACCTTGGGGTTGGGGATGCCCTCAGCCCGCGCGCGCGTGAGGATGCTCGCCAGCATCTCGTTGCCCGTGCGCCCCTCCTGGAACTCGCTCATGAAGACGTTCTGGAGGCGGTTCGCCTCGGCCATGAGGCGCTGGATGCCCTCCGGAGGCTGCGTCTCCCCGGGCCGCAGGATGTAGGCCCACTGCTGATGGTCCGTGTTCAGGCCTAGGTACTTGATGCCGACATCCGAGTGGATCAGGTCGCCCGGGCGGAGCGCCTTGTCGTCGGGCCCGTACGCCTCCGCTGCCGCCTCGCTGCGTACCCGATTGAAGAAGGGGCGGAAGGAGACCTCGAGCCCGAGATCGACCGCCAGCTGCCAGTAGTACCACTCCAGGTCGGTCGCTGTCGTGACCCCGGGGACGACGGCATCCCGGCTGTAGCACCGCGCCAGAATGTGATGGGCCACGGCGACAGCGTGCTCGAAGAGGTCGATTTGCATTGGCGACAGGGTGCTTGCCCACCTCGTGCATGCTGCCTCGGCCGAGACAAGGCGGTCCGCATAGCCCTCAGGCAGGCGCTCTCGTAGTTGGGTGAAGAGGTTGTGGGTGAGCCCGCCGGCGCACCATTGGACCGACCCGATATTCACGCCGATGCGCCCCGGGTCCGCCTCCCGAACGAGCGACTGCAAGACCTTCCACTGCTCGTCCTCCACCTGGCCGGTGTACGGGCGCTCGTAGAGGTCCTTGGTGTTCGTGCCGCAGATGCTCACCCGCCTTATCCCGTCGGGGGTGCGGATGAACACGAGCATCTGCAGGATGGGACACCAGCAGTCGAGGGGGATCATGGTCTCGTGGATCGGATCGAGGTCGTCCTCTTGGCAGAGGACGATCCACATATCCAGGTCCCCGTCATCCATAGCGAGTGGCAGCACAGTGTCTAGCCGCTCGGCCAGTATCCGGTAGGTGAGGTCAGCGCGTTCACGCATGGTGTGAACCTTGGGAAAGGTACGCGATAGAGGGCGGGAGAGGGGAGAGACATCATCCATGGGGCAAGCTCCTTGGCCGAGGTATTGGGCATTGGGCTGTTTCGCCGGACTCCAGGCCGAAGCCCTCTCTTGGGATCCCTGGAGGGACCCAGATCTTGTGCCGTGAACCGTATCACGGGAACGGCGTGAACGTCGGAGGAATAGTGGATGAGCCCACCTTCGAGACGTGACTTCTTCCGGGCGCTAGGTGTGGGCGCCCTCGGACTTGGCGCCGCGGGCCAAGGCCCATTGTGGAGAGGATCTGAACCGATGCCGGACCGACCCAACTTCGTGATCTTCTACACCGATGACCAAGGGTACGGAGACCTCTCCTGCATGGGCTCCTCGGACTTGGCGACCCCGCATCTTGACTCTCTTGCCGCCTCTGGCGCCCTCTTGCGGAGCTGGTACTCGAACTCCCCGGTGTGCTCACCGTCACGGGCCTCCGTGCTGACCGGTCGCTACCCGGGCCATGCCGGCGTGCGCTCCATCCTCGGCGGACACCGTCAGGCGACGGGCTTGCCGCCATCGACGCCGACCCTCGCCTCGCTCCTCAGGCCTCACGGTTACCGGACAGGGATGTTCGGCAAGTGGCACCTGGGGGTGGCGGAGGAGTACCAGCCGCACAATCACGGCTTCGACGAGTGGAAGGGCTTCTTAGCGGGCTGTATCGACTACTACAGCCACATCTTCTACTGGGGCATGAACAGCGGCGGTATGGCCCAGGTCCACGATCTCTGGGACAACGGCAGGGAGATCTACAACAACGGCCGCTACTTCACGGAAATGGTCGGCGAGTGGACGGTGGACTACGTGGACCGTATGGCTGAGGGCGATGCGCCGTTCCTGCTCTACGTCCCTTTCAATGCTCCCCACTACCCCATGCACGCGCCCGAGTCATACATGAGGCGCTTCGACCACCTCCCATGGGAGCGGCAGGTGATGGCCGCCATGCTGGCGGCCGTCGACGACTCCGTTGGCGCGGTCGTCGGCGCCCTGGAGGCGCATGGTCTCCGCGACAACACCTGCATCTTCTTCCAGAGCGACAACGGCCCATCCCGCGAGACCCGAAACTGGCTCAACGACAGCCGTGAGCCGTACTACGGAGGGACGGTAGGACCACTCAAGGGGCACAAGTTCAGCCTCTACGAGGGCGGGATCAGGGTCCCGGCGCTCATGAGCTTCCCCGGCGTGATACCGCCTCGGCAGACGATCGATGAGATGGGCGCCGCGATGGATGTGGTCCCTACCATGCTCCGCGCGGCCGGCATCGACGCGTCGGGCTATTCGTTCGACGGACGTGACCTGACAGCCATGTTGACGGAAGGCGCGACGACTCCGCACGAGGCCATCTACTGGGAGCAAGGGGAGCAGACCGCCGTTCGCCGAGGAGATATGAAGCTGGTGCACAAGGGGCAACTCGTGGAAGGGGCTCCTCCTGATGATGAGGTTCACTTGGCCGACGTGGTAGAGGACATCGGCGAGCGACGGAACCTGGCGCATGAGGAGCCGGAGGTGGCCGCAGAGCTCCTCGAGGCGGCGCAGGCTTGGCGCGCGGACCTGGAGGCCCACTGGGAGATGCGCTTCGCGGGCAACGGCCCGGCAACGGCGCATCGGGCGTAGGCCCACCGCAAGGGCGCCTTGGAGTTCCGCCGCCGGAACGTTGTTGCGGGGTAGGGCGTCATAGGAAGTAGCAGTGAGCAAGCCCCTTCCGCCAGCGAGGATGAGCTTGAGAGGAGGATGGGAGATGACACGTAGACGCTGTCCACTGGCTCTCGCCACCCTAGCAGCGACCATCGGTCTGCTACTCATCACGGGTTGCGCTTCGTCCTACAACTCGCTCACGAACTACCCCAACCAGGCTCGGCTGAGCGTGTGGCCCAAGAACCACGACACGGTCGCACGGAACGCCGCCGTGTGGGTGGAGGTAACCCCGTCCTACGCTCGGGTCACCGACTTCGAGATCGTTGAGATGTATGGAGGGAGCCGCTACTCGGTCGCTTTCACCTCATCCAAGCGCACCTACTCGAACGAGTACCTCTTCTGTCCCGCTCAGAACCTGTCTCCGTACAGCCGGTACGAGGTCTGGCTCCAGGTTGACTTCCGCGAGGAGTACAAGTGGAGGTTCGACACGAGCGGCTGCTACGCGGGCAACCCCTATGAGTGCTACTACATCACTAGGCGGAGCGATGGCGCAGTCGTCATGTCGACTGAGTCCGACGCGCCGGTCATTCAGGGGGAGGCCGACTGGGAGCCCTTCGAACTCGCCAAGATAGGCTGACCCGTTTCGAGCCTACTCCGTTAGCCGATGAACGTGACCATGATCGGCCGCCACCCGGCGGCCGATCGCTTCGATTCTGGCCACGATCGCGTCCCGACAGGTGGCCGAGGTGATATCGACGATGGGCTTCCCCGGGTAGAGGGCGTACGATTCACGCTGGGTGCGAGGGGTCAGATTGGGCATGAGCACGTTCGCGCCAGCCTTCAGCCCCTTCTCTCCCCCCATGGGATCGAGCGCGCCCAGGGCCGTCGTAGCCGGTATGTGGGCATTGGGGAACACGAGGCGTAGAACGGCGACGAGGTTGAGGGCCTGATCCAGGGCGCCGCCGGGGGTATCGGCGAGGGGCGTATCAGGGTTCGGGATGAAGGGCCCCACGCCGAGCATTTCGGCTCCCAGATCCCTCATCCAGATGACATCATCAGCCGTGGAGAGGGCCGTCTGCCCCGGCAGCCCAACGAGCACTCCAGTGCCGAGTTGGTAGCCCAGCCGCTTCAGGTCCTCCAGGCATTGCATCCGGCGCCGCAGGTTCCCGTCAGGATGGACGGAGGCGAAGAGAGCAGGATCGGTTGTCTCAATCCGCAGCAGATACCGGTCAGCCCCCTCCTCGCGCCAGCGCGCGTAGGCGTCATAGCTCCGCTCACCGAGGCTGAGAGTGACGGCCAGATCGGTGGAGGCCTTGATGTCCGAGAGGATCCGCGCCACGGTCTCCCGATCGAGGCAGGGGTCCTCCCCGCCCTGGAGCACTACCGTGCGGTAGCCTATCGATGCCGCCTGACGCGCCAGAGCGACGACCTCGGATGGCGACATACGGTACCGTGGCTGTGACGTGTGGTCTCGCCGGAGGCCGCAGTACATGCAGTTGCGGCAACAGTAGCTGGTGATCTCAACTAGGGCGCGAAGGTGCACTTCGTCTCCAACGAACCGCCGTCGAACGCCATCGGCGGCCTCGCGTAGACGCTGGGCGTCATCGCTCTCGGCCGACAGCAATGGCGCCAGCCAGGTCGGGTCTGGCGAGGCCCGACCGACTGCGGTGGCGAGGGCATCCTCAAAAGGCAGCCACTCCTCGAGCCCTCTCACGCTCCGAGCACCCCCTCCTCGGTGGCCACGAGATCGACGGGGACGTCGTGGCTGTTGTGGGGCAGATCGTCTACGAGCTGCGACGCGAAGCACACCCCAATGGTGGGCAACGAGTGCCTGCTCAGCAGGAGGTCGTAGAAGCCGGCTCCATACCCCAGGCGGTGCCGAGTGGTCCGAGAGAAGGCCAGACCCGGCACGAGGGCGACCTCCACGCGCGTGCCAATGAGAGCGTCCTCCAGGGCGGGCACACTGGGTGCGGGCTGGAACAGGCCCGATCTCATGGGCACGAGATCGCAAGGGTAGGGGCAGACCTCGATGGTGCGAGTGGCGAAGGCGCAGCGTGTCACGTACACCCGCTTGCCATCCACCGCGGGATCCAGTAGGGAGCCGATGTCGAGCTCGGACCCGAACGGCAGGTAGGCCAGGCACGACTCGGCCCTACAGTAGAGGGGAGTCTTCCGGATCCACTCGACGGCGCGGCGCGACGCATCTGCTCGGAGCGCGGGATCCATGGAGCTTCGGAGGGCCTTCATGGACGCCCGTAGGCTTGCCTTAGCCGTAGTTGAGGTCTCCACCCGTGGCGCGTCCTCTGGGCTGGGCGCGGGGCAGTCGGCTCAGTCGCACTCGCGGAGGGTGCGGGCCAGCCGCCCCTTCATCTTGCGCTTCGCACGCTGCAGCGCATTGTCGATCTGCTTCGGGGTCATCTGCATCGTGTGGGCGATCTCATGGTACGACCGTCCCCGTAGGTAGGCCGTGAGCGCGATGCACTCGAGCTCGGATAGCGATGTACGCATTCGAGTACCGATCTCGCGCGCGGTGTCCTTGCCAAGGAGTATCTGCTCGGGACTCGAGGCGCTGAGCATGGCTGGCGTCGGCGCCTCGAGAGCGTCGGTGCCGCCGGACTCATCGGGTGGGGTATCCAGTGATATGGAGGAGTTGAGTAGGCGGTGCTTCTTGCGGGTCGCCATCTTCGTGGCGGTGATGATCTGCCGGGTGACACAGGTCTCCGCGAAGGAGCGGAACGCGACTTTCTTCTCTGGTAGGAAGTCGCGGATGGCCTTGTAGAGGCCGATCATGCCCTCCTGTATGACGTCATCGCGCTCGGCGCCGGCCAGGAAGAAGGTGCGGGCTTTGCCCTCCACTAGGCCACGGTACTTCCCCAAGAGGATCTCAGTGGCTTGGGAGCAGCCATCTCGCGAACGCAGGACGAGCTCCTCATCAGCAACGTTCGCGAAGTCACGGGTGAGGCGAGAGGGGATCCTGGGCTCATCCGCAGCCGCCCAAAGGCTATGCCTCAGCCTGGAGGAAGGGCAAGAGCGGTCCCGGTCTCGCGCTTCGCCGCGCCGGAACATGCATTCGTGATCGTCAGTGCGCCCCAACTGAGACGTACCCCCATCGACCGTGTACGGTGGGACTCCCCGGGGGCCGGCCGCCAGATCAAGCGTTCCGATGCACACTGCCTAGGACAACAGGCTCTGACCTCAGAAGCGTCTCATCGGTCTCTAGCACCGGCAGATGGCTCACTCCGACTGGAACAGGACAATCATACTCACGTACCGCCACGTCGTCAACGACGGCCGGATTCCTCCTGTGCGCTGTCGGATTCCTGGTGTGAGTGGTGGGGCCGTAGCCGAGTGACGGCGTGTGGCAACGGTGAATCACTCGCCCGGCGCCCTTGGACGACAGTGAATCGTGCTGGTAGTGTGCCGTTGTTTCTGCGAGAGTAATTGAGCCATGGTATCTCCCGTTAGAGCAGCACAGAAGGGAGAAGGCGCCGCGAGCGGCGGGTGGGTTTGGCGCGAAAGGAACGGTCAAGATGGGATCCGGAACTCCAGTGTCGGCGGCCCTCGTGGCTACAATGTGCGCCTCCCTCACGCTCCTGTGGAGCCAGAGCGTCGGGGCCCAGACCGCGCCATCCTCCTACGATGATGCCTGCGCGCTGCAGCACCAGGCCTCTCGGAGCATGGATCAGGGTGGCAAGGAGGCGGAGGCCCTTGACCTGCTCGCCCAGGCCGCGGACTCCTTCGCGGCCGGAGGCGCCCTGTCGGAGGCCAACCTGGCTCGGCGGCAGATCGCCGACTGGCTGATGGAGCACGAGCGTCCCATTGCTGTCTCCCCCGCCGTTCGGAGGGCCATCGATGAGCTGGTCGCGGCGGGGACAGACGGCTCCGATCCCGCGCTCCGGCTTCGGGGGCTGCTCGCAAGAGCGCGCCTCCACCAGGCGGATGGCGACAACACGGCGGCGGCTCGGGACTTGGTCTCAGCCGGAGCCGAGGCGGGGGAGCTTGGGTCCGGCCTCATGCTCGCCATCGTGGCCATCCGTGTGGATGAACTGGCGCGAAGGGGCGTGGACGTACCGGAGCGGGCTTCCTTACGACGGGCGGCGGTCGAGCGGATGGTGGCTCGCTCCGCCGGCCCCACCGTGCCGTACGCCACCGATCTGCTACTGTGGCTGACCCATGTCTGTGGGCACGCGGACGAAGCGTCGCTAGCGATCCAAGCGGCGATCGCCACCGGCCAGTATGCCCTCTCCGGCGATGAACGCGAGGACGTGGACCGAGTCGTGGAGGAGGCGGGACGTGTGCTCCTTGCGACCTCGGGTGACCAGGCAGCCGCCACGTATGCGGCGGCCCTGCTCCCGGCCGCCCAGGGTGCCACCAACCCCACCGCGCGAGTGATGGCTCTGTGCGCGCTGGCCAACGTATCGCCCGCCGACGCCACGGTCAGAGAGGCAATGGAGGAGGCGCTCCTCGCTGCCGCGGACGCGCTCTCTCCCGAGCAGAGCGCCCTAGCCCATGGGCACGCCGCGCGCTCGTACAAGGGCGCGGGGGACCACGCTAGCGCCCAGGCGCACCAGGACGAAGCGACGGCGGCGCTCTTGCGAGTCACCGATGCCACAAGGCGAGTCGAGGTCGCGGCGCGGCTGGCCAACGGAGCAGCCGACCAGGGCCAAGGCGAGTGGGCCATCGAGCTTCTCGCCAGCACCCAGAGCAGCCTTCCTGAGGGCGCCGCGACCGGGGCGGCGCGGCTAGCCATTGCGCGAGCCAGGATCCGGCTCGATGTCGCGCAGAGGGAATGGCAAGAGTCAAGGGAGGCGGCTGAGATGGCGGGACAAGAGCTCGGTCCCGCCCCGTCGCCTCTCGATGTGGCGAGGCAAGCGGCCCAGGACGACCTCCGCACGATCGATCCCCTGCTGGAGGGAGAAGGGCTGGACCTCATCGATCCAGGTGTGCTCGTCGACCTCGGGGTCTTGCGCCGGGAGTTGGGCGACCCCCTCGGCTCGGAGGCCGCGCTCAATCGCGCCATCGCAGCCGGTCGGCAGGAGGCGGCCCCGTGGCTGCTGTGGAGGGCGCTCACCCAGCAAGCTCGGACCCAGCACGACCTGGGTCGGGAGGACCGCGCCGCCGAGCTTGCTGCCGAAGCGCTGGCGACACCAGCGGCACACGAGGACATCTGGGGCGCCTATCGGGTCGTGCCATTCCTTGTCAACGTGGGTCGGTATGAGGAGGCGATAGCGGCTACCACCCGCATCATGGCCCAAGCGACCGAGGATGGGTTCCGGGCCCAGGTGCTCTGGCATCGGGCGTGGGCGCACCTGATGGAGGGGGATACGGAGGCTGCCGCGGCCGACCTGCGGGCGATTCCCGGCGACGAGGTGCCCGGTCGGCTCGCCTCGACTGTCCTGGGCAGAGCCGATCCAGCCCCCTTTGGGGGACGGGAGGCGCTCCAGCCCTGGCTGTGGGATTGGCTGCTGGATGGATCCATGAACACCCGAGGTGAGGCGAGGCAGGTCGTCGCGCTCGCCGACGCGGCGATCGCGGGGCTGCGAGCGCTTGAGGCGAATGACGAGGCGCTGGCGGGGTGGCTGCTCATCGGATCGGAGGCGCTGAACCTCGCGGGGCGCCACGAGGATGCGGTGGGGTCGCTGGAGGGGGTGCCGGAGACGTTCGAGGCGCTGGGCGACGCCAAGCACCAGGCCCGAGCTCTGCGCGCCCAGGCCACGGCCCACGCCGCCCTGGGGCACACCGGGCAGGCCGAGGCCCTTCGGGCGATGGCCGAAGGGCTCGACGCGGCGCCGTGAACGCCGCTCATCGCGCTGCGGATCCGAGGGAACGGCGGCCGACGATGAGGTGTCCGCCGACGCCGGAGTGTAGCCACGCGGCGCGCACGGGTAACTACAGTGTGTAGGCCTGTGTGCCGCGCGATGCTCATCGGCCGCCAAGCGAGGGATCTCAGGACATATGAGCGTAAGCCACTTGCCAGACTTCGACGTGCTCCCGCACGAACTCGCTGACCAGGACCTTGTCCTGCCGCCAGACGGGCGCCGGCGCCTTCGGCTACCGACGATGGACGCGGTCGAAGCCTTCCTGGGGTCTGTCCCCGCCACCTTCGGCATCCTGGCGGCCTCCATCATGGTCCTGTGGGGCGCCTACTTCTCCGTTCCCGCATCGGGGCCATGGGTCGCGTCTGGCTACTGCAGCGTAGATAAGCCCGTCATCGCTCTTCTCGCAGCAGGTATGGGCCTCTTTTGCCTGGGCGCTCTGAGAGGGGTGCGCCAGGGCATCCGGGCCTTGGAGGAACTATGAGCCCCCTCGACGCCGGGACGGAAGCCACACCCCTGATCCAGGACCCAACCTACGATCGAGGTTTCCTGCTGTACGACCCCCAGCCGGGCCGCCACGTCGCGCGCGGGCATCTGCCTCCAGGCGCGACTGATCCTGTATGGGGGCTCGCCCAGTGGTCCAGTCGCACACCCCTTGGGGAGGGAGATGTCGTCGAGGTCCCTGACGGCTATGGGGCGGCGAACGCCGGCCGGTCGGCGATAGCGCGGCCCCGGGAGCGGTACCTACGCCTGGAACTCAATGGCAGTCTGGAATACGTGGAACGAGCCCGAAGGCACGGAGAGCCTTGGTCCCACCTACTCGCTGAGCAGCGCCTCGCGCCGCATCCTATGCTCTCGAATCTCGCAGCCCTGCCCTTCCGGCTCACGGCGCGGGTGGCAAAGTGCGAGAAACGAAACACGGAGGACTACGACCCGGGCGTCCATGCCGCCCAGTACCAGTGGTTCGTGACGGTGCAGAACCTCCGCGAGGGCTCGCCCGGATATGGCGACTACTACTGGTTCGGGATCCAGCTCTTCGATGACCGCAATCCCGTGCCGCCTGCGGGTTGCCACGTCGACCTGGGCACATCGAAACTCATCTATGCGCCTGGCGGCGACACCTACGCTTCGGAGAGCACGCACGGAGGAGGTCCCGTCACATTCGAGGGTGATCTGCTGCCCGAGGTGCTGGTTGGGCTCGAACGGGCCTGGGCGCAGGGGCTCCTCGGCGATTCCCAGGACCTGGCCGACTACCGCCTCGGCGGGATGAACATCGGCTGGGAGGTGCCCGGCGTCTTCGACGCGGCCGTCGAGCTCTGGGACCTGGAGCTACTGGCTGTGCCGAAGTAGCCGCGCCGCCTCCTCACAGAGGGCCACCACGTGGTAGTCGAGCTTCCACTCGCTTCCCTTGGAGTCGTCGTCCAGCGCGGCGTACCATCCCCCGTAGACGGGGTCGACGAAGCTGTCTTGCACGTACCTCAGAACCCCCTCGAATGTCGCGGCAAGCTCGATCCGATCTCGAACCACAGCCCAGTTCGCGAGGGCGCGTATCGCCTCGCACTGCTCCCACCAGCCCCGCCGCGATGAAGGAAGACCGTCTCCGGACAGCCCAACAGGGCTGACGATCGCACCGGTTCGCCCATGGAGTCCGTGGGCCACCGCGTAGTCGAGAAGCCCCTCCGCGTAGGGCAGCCAGTCGCTGGGCAGACCGATCTCCGCCGCTCGCGAGAGCAGGTAGGCCCACTCGAACTGGTGCCCGATGTCGATCCTTCCCCCCAGAGGCTCGGGAAGGGGGGTCCATGTCGGCGTGTAGAGCTCAGGCAGCGGGTTTCCGGGACGCTCTATCAAGCCCTCCACCACGAAGCGTCCCAAGGCCAAAGCGTCGGCTCGCGCCTCCTCTCGGCCCCCGGCCTGCCAGAGCGCCAACAGGGCTTCAAAGAGGTGCATCACGGGATTCTGAGACCGATGCCCATCAGTCGGACCCGCGAACTCCCGTGACAGATGGGTGACGACACCACCTGCTGGATCGACAAGGTGATCCTTGACAGCCTGCCACGCGCTCGATGCGCCATCGGAGAACCGCCCATCGCCTGTGACCTCGTGAGCGTGGGAGAGCCCGAAGATGACGAAGGCGTGGCCGTACGCGTCCTTCCGATCATCCACAACCTCGCCGCCGAGGTCGAGGGCGTAGAACCAGCCGCCGTGGTCGGGGTCGCTGAAGCCATCGAGCAGAACCTCGGCGCCTCGACGGCAAGCCTCAAGGTAAGAGGAGTCTCCCGTGAGCCTGGCGCCGGCGGCGAAATCGTACACAAGGCGACCCTGGGAGACGATGGTCGCAACCTGATCGGGCCGGAGCTTCCATTGCCGGTCGACCCGAGTGGCGAACGGGCCCGAGGCGGCTCCAACGGTCGCAAGCCAATGGGGCAGTACGTCGTGGGTACCGTGGCCAACCAGCCACCGCAGATCGTCGGCGAGTCGTTGGGCGTTCGGCACGGGCTCACCTCCAAGTAGAGCGGTTCCACATGGGGAGCACCAAGCTTTGGCGCGACTGACTCTCCAGAGGCGGGCAGCGAGGCGGGGCAGCAGGAAGCGCCTCGGGATCGTAGGAGAGCGCCCGGCTGACCTCTGAGGGGTGTCGGCTACTTGCCTAGCTTCTTGGGCGAACAGAGGTTCTTCTTGCTGGCCGCCGCGCGCCCACACTTCTCACAGATGAACTTCGCGTCGCGGACCAAGGGGATGAGATCCTTGACTTGGGCGTCCTTCACGGCCTTGCACAGAACGGTGTCCTTGAGATCCTTCCCCACTGCGGTCGCCAACCCTTCGGATGAGCACGAGTATTGAGAAGCATCATACCGCATCCCGCCGGCCCCCCGGATACCCTCGACCGAAGGAATCGCCGCCTCGCGGTGGTAGAAGCCGGTTGGCCATTCGCATAGGAGGCGCCAGATGCAAGTCGATCCGAGCCTGAAAGCCCGTCTCGAGCGTGGCGATGTATGCATAGGGCCCTTCGCGAAGCTCACAGACCCGGCCGTCGTCGAGATCATGGGCCTTGCCGGCTTCGACCATGTGATCCTTGACATGGAGCACGGCCCCCTCTCGACGGAGACGATTCAGAACCACATCCGGGCGGCGCAACTACGCGGCATCGCGCCGATGGTGCGGGTGCCGCGGAACGACGCGGCCGAGATACTCCGGGCTCTCGATGTGGGCGCTGAGGGCGTCCACGTCCCTCAGGTGGCCACGGTCGAGGACGCGCGCCAAGCGGTAGAAGCCTGCCTGTTCCATCCCCGGGGCAGCCGCGGAGTCTGCCGGTTCGTCCGCGCCGCGGACTACACGGCGCGTGCTGCCGCCGAACACTTCGCCCGTGCCAACCGCCAAACGCTCCCGATCCTCCACATCGAGGGGACCGAGGGACTGACGAACCTGGCCGAGATTCTCTCGGTCCAGGGCATCGGGGTCATCTTCATCGGACCCTATGACCTGTCGCAGTCCTGTGGCGTGCCGGGTGAAGTGCGCCATCCTGAGGTGACGGCGAGGATGTCCCTGGCGGTCGAACAGGCTCGCGCCCAAGGGGTCATAGTCGGCACCTTCATCGAGTCTGCGGAGGACGCGCGCCGATGGGCGAGCGTCGGCGTTCAGTACCTGTGCTACTCGGTGGACGTGGGGATCCTGATGCACGCGGCCCGCACGGCGGTTACCGAGCTGCGGTCGGCCCTTGCCGAGGAGAACGGCTGAGTCGGTCGCCGGTCCCGTTCACCAGTCGGCCAGGGATCCATCCTCATACCAGTCGCGGGGGGTCTCCCAGGATCCGTCGTAGCGCAGCGCCTCGATAGCGGCCTCATCGACCTCTATCCCCAGACCTGGCCCCTTCGGCACCTCGATGTGCCCAGCCGAGTGCTTGAAGGGCGTCACGAGGTAACCCTCGCCCATAGTGACCTGCTCCTGGCACAGGAAGTTCGGTGTGCAGGCGTCAATCTGGAGGCAGGCCGCCAGGGCGATCGGACCTAATGGGCAGTGCGGCGCGATGGAGCAGTAGTAGGTCTCGGCCATCGCTGCGATCCGGCGGACCTCCGAGATGCCTCCCGCGTGCGAGAGGTCCGGCTGCAGCACTGCGGCGCCGCCTTTCTCGAGCACTTCACGGAAGCCGAACCGTGTGAAGAGCCTCTCGCCCGTGGCGATGGGAATGGTCGTCGAGCGCGCGACCTGGACGAGGGCATCGACGTTCTCGGGCAGGCACGGCTCCTCGATGAAGAGGGGGTGCATAGGTTCCAGAGCCTTCGCCAAGCGGATGGACTGGGCGGGGCCGACCCGGCCGTGGAAGTCGATGGCGATATCCACGTCGTCACCCGTGCCCTCGCGGAGGGCTTCCATGCGCTCGACGAAGCTCGCCACGAAAGCGGCGCTCTCGATGAACCGCACGGACTGCGGCACACCGGTCTTCACTGCGGTGAAGCCAGCCTCGCGCGCGGCGCGGCCTGACGCGCGGCACTCGTCAGGCGTGCTGCCCCCTGCGCCCGTGTAGATGCGGATCCTCTCCCGCACAGGGCCACCGAGGATCTCGTGCACCGGCAGTCCTAGTTCCTTGCCACGGATGTCCCACAGCGCCTGGTCGATGCCGCTGAGGGCGCTGCACAGGATGGGGCCGCCGCGGTAGAACCCGCTCCGGTACAGCGCCTGCCAATGGCGCTCGATGTGCCGAGGGTCCTGCCCGATGAGGTAGCGGCCCATCTCGTGCACCGCCGCGGCCGTGGTCTGGGACCACCCCTCGACGATGGGCTCTCCCCATCCCACAAGCCCCTCATCGGTGTGCATCTTGAGGAACACCCACCGGGGCTTGACGTAGATGGTCTCTAGCTTGGTGATCTTCATGCTATTCGTCCTTGAGAATAGTCAGTAGTCCACCATCGGCCGCGAGGCTCGCGCCGTTGACAAACGAGGCGTCATCGGACGCGAGGAAGCAGATGGCGGCAGCGATCTCATCGGGCGAGCCCAGACGCCTCATGACCTGGATCTCGCTCTTCCGGGGAGCCCATATAGCGCGGTCCACCACCACGTTCCTGCGGCTGTGCAGGGAGACGTCGATGGTGCCCGGTAGGATGCAGTTGAAGCGCACGCCTCGGGCGCCGAACTCGATGGCCAGAGCCCGGGTCATCCCGCACATTCCGGCTTTGGAGGCGGCATAGGCGGCGTGACCCGCATGGGTCTGCTCCGCGTGGACGGAGGAGACGTTCGTGACGCTGCCGCGCCCACGGGCCAGCATGTCCCCTATGACGGCGCGGCTCATCAGGAAGGCGCTCTTCAGGTTCGTGTCCAGCACGCCATCCCAGAAGGCCTCGTCCATCTCCTCGAAACGAACGGCGCGCGTGATCCCCGCGTTATTGACCAGCATGTCGATGCGCCCGAAGGCGGAGAGCGTCTCCTGAGCGACACGCTCACAGTCGGAGGACGACGCCACATCGGCCTGCATGAAGACGGCCCGACCGCCCTGTTCGCGGATCTCGGCGGCCGTTGCCTCGCCTCCCTCGGTGTTGTGGTTCGCGACGACACAGACGGCGGCGCCCTGGGCTGCCATCCGCAGCGCCGTCGACTTGCCGATCCCTGATGACGAGCCCGTTACGATGGCGACCTGGTCTCTGAACCTGGTGTGCATGGCGGCCTGGAGTCCCTCTCGCGTAGGCATCTGACCCGAAGCTCGCACGTCAAGCGAGGGGCACGGCGGCGCCCCTCGCGTTGGAGCATTCAACACATTCCGCGGTTGCCCTGCGGAGCCTACGGAGAGTAGTAGTTCCAGTTCTGCTTCTGCCGGCGGTAGTGCTGCTGGTCCCACGAGCTGCGCGCGCCGGGGTCGCCGGAGGGCGCCGGGTTCCAGAAGATGCGAAGCGAGCCGTCCTCCTCGATGGACACGACCTCCTCCCGCGCGTCATCTTGAAGGTCGATGACATATAGCCGCAGCGACGCGGTGTCGAACACCTCCAGGAACTCCCCAGTGATCGGGTCGATAACCGCCGACCGGCCCAGGGTGTGGCGTTCCTTGCCCGCGATGTAGTCGCGTCCATCACCGAACCAATCGATCGCGGCGATCTCCTCAATGCCATGGCCGGTCCACCCTTCGGGGGCCATGTCGAGAAGGTGGTAACGAGAGATCAGCTCACCAGAGGATGACAGGACCCAGGGGGCTAGTTCGTTCCGATAGGGTTCCTCGTTGCCCCGCCTCGCTGTGCCGTCGCCGCCGGACGAGCGATTGAAGATCTCCAGACCCGGGCGGTCGGGATCGAAGTCCCCAGCCACCACCTTGTCAGGGTCCTCCCAGTCCCACGGGTTCAGAGCGCTGAAGACGATGCCCTCGGAGTTCAGGACCACGGTGTGGGAGTCGGCCCCAATCTGCTCGGCCATGACGACCTCCAGCGGGAACCCGGGCACCACGTCCGCGATGACCATGCTGTCCATGGACCGGTACCGGCCACCGGGGTCCCACGGGCTCATCACACTTCCGTCGTCATCGATGATGACCGCGCCGGCCACCTCATCCAGGCCATCCCCATCCAGGTCAGCAACGCGTGCCGGGCTGTGCTCGATGCCTCGGTAGGCCTCCGTCTCCCAGATGGGATCCCCCGTTACTGCATCCACAACGAGGATCCGTTCCTGGCTGTACTGGAGCAGGAGCTCGCGGTCGCCCTGGCCTCGGACGTTCAGAACGACCAGGGCCCAAGGCTCTCCGGGCGCCTCAAGTGACCACTTGGCCTCGCCCGTCCGAGTGTCCAGGACCGCAATCTCGCCGCCCTCGCTGAGGTACGCGATCTCCTGAGCACCGTCGCCGTCCAGGTCGCCGGCGATGGCGCTAGGGTGATGGCTGAACTCCCAGAGCTTGATGTTCGCCTCGTGAGTCCACAGGAGAGCCCCATCCTGTGCATAGGCATCAATGAAGCCAGGGCCCGTAACCACGAGATCGAGAGCGCCATCTCCATCGAGATCATGACAGAAGATGCCGCCGTAGACCTCCGATGGCAGCGCGCGCAGGGGAAACGAGCGAGACTCGTGGTCAGCGGACGCCACCGAGGCGAGTGTCGAGCAGGCGAGGAGCGCTAGGACTGGCAGTCTGAGCATGGGTGAGCCTCCCGGAGACTAGCTGATCGTCAGACACACGCCATGGCTGGATGTGGCGCAGGCCTGCGGCGCTGACGAGCGAACTGAGCTACCAGCCTATGTCGCATGGAGGTTGCACCGGGTGCCGGAGAGAGTCGTCGTTACCGCGCGAGCCTTCTTGGACAACGGTGAAGCTGCCGAGGCCATGCTGACCGCGGCGGGGATCGAGGTCGCCCACTCGTTCGAGGCAGGGCCGCCTGGCGCCGGACCCCACAGATTGGATGAGTGACGATGCGAACGAACACGGTGAGAGCCGGACTAGCTCAGGGCCATCCGCAGATAGGCACCTGGCTCTCCCTCGCCAGTCCTATGGCTGCCCGGTTTCTGGCTAGAGTGGGCCTCGACTGGATCACCCTCGATCTGGAGCATAGCCCGGCGACTTGGGAGACGGCGGACGCGTGCTTCTCCGCCGTGGCGAGCGCTGGATGCGTGCCACTGGCTCGAATCCCCGTGAACGATCTGGTTCACATCAAGCGGACCATGGATTGCGGGGCGTGGGGCATTGTAGTACCTATGTGCAACACGGCGGCGGAGGCCGCTGCAGCCGTCGCCGCCTGCAAGTACCACCCGATGGGCCACCGGAGCGTGGGAGGGGCGCTTAGGGCTCTCAGTTTTGAGACCACGGAGGCGGAGTACTTCAGGCGAGCGAACGATGAGACCCTCGTCGTGGTCCAAGCGGAGCATGTGCAGGCCGTGGAGAACTGTGAGGCGATCTTCAGCACGCCTGGCGTGGACGCCATGTTCGTTGGGCCCAACGATCTGCTCGCGTCCATGGGACAGGAGCCTGCCATGGACTCTGATAACCCGGATTTCAGGGACGCTCTCCGAATGCTTTTGGACACGGCTCAAAGATGCGGAGTTGCGCCGGGGATCCATGCGGGGGACGCCGCGATGGCATGCCGCCGCATCGAGGAGGGCTGGCGCTTCGTGGCCATCGGAAGCGACCTCACTTTCATGTTGGACGGCGCCCGTGCCGCTGCTGCCGGTGTGCCGCGCGAAGGAAGGATGTGAACGCGATGACCTCAGCTACTGGGCAAGGCATCAGCGAGCGAGTCGTCTATGCCAGCCGCTGCGGCGCTCGGCTCGACAGCAACGTATGGACTGGTGGCGGCACAGATGACACCGCCGCTCTTCAGGCAGTGCTGGACCGTGCCCCTCAGATGGGTCACCTCCACCTGGTCATAGACGGCGCTGCGCTCGTCCGCGGTCTGGACGTGCACTCGAACACCACGATCGAGTGCCTCAATCCGGCCTGCGGCCTCTACCTCGCGGACGGGTCGGACCGGTACCTTGTGCGCAACGCCCACCCGAGCCGTGACGCGCGCCTCGATCGGAACATCACTCTCCTCGGCGGAACCTACAACGGCAACTGCCGGAACCAGGTGCATCACACGCCCGACAACACGGCCACAACGATCCTGGGCTTCTTCGGGGTGGAGTGCGTCACGATACGGGACATCACCCTGCGGGACCAGCGCACCTATGCCGTGCACCTGACGAACTGGCGCCGGGTCACCATGCAGAGCATTGCTATCGACCTGCCGGCCCGGATGCAGTGCGAGAACCAGGACGGCATCCACGTGCAAGGACCAGGCGAGTTCCTCGTCCTACGGGACATCCAGGGGTGCGCCTGGGACGACTTCATCGCTATCAACGCCGATGATGGCAACTGCGACCTGGACGAGAACGGGACGGTGGTCTGGAACAACCTGGCGGGCCCCAACGTGAGTGTCGGACCCGTCACCGACGTGCTCATCGACGGGGTGATGGTTGAAGATGCGGCGCAGTGCATCCGGCTGCTCTCGCGTGGCTCACGGCTGGACAGGGTCATTGTCCGGAACGTTACGGGCACCTACCGGAGCTTCGGTGTCTGGATCAACCCGTGGCAGGAGCTTGGAGGCAACTTCGGGTCCCTCGTGTTCGACAACATCGACCTCCGGCACGGTCCGGCGAACTACGACTACACGCCACCCTTCCTGTTCAGCGTAGGCGGCCGCATAGATGCCCTATCGTTGCGGAACATTACGCATCTCCATCCCACCGACGCGCGGCCCGTTGTGCGGATAGACGCCAACGGCGACATCGGCTCGCTGACCGTGGACGGCCTGCAGATCATCGAGGTTGATGAACGGGCCGCCGATGCGCGGTACCTTCAGGTGGGAGGCCGGATCGACGAACTGACCCTACGCGACGTGTCCGTCCGGCGCGGGCCGGGGACTCTGGTGGATGGCTGCTTGGTGGAGATTGGTGGCCCAAGTTCGAGGCCTTCCTACTGGGGACCGGAGACCGCCGTCGCTCCGCGCGAGTACGAGGCCAGGGTGGGTCGGCTCTGCCTTCACCAGGTGTGCGCCGAGCGGCTGAACCACCTCGTCACGCTGCAGTCGGGCGCCTTGGACGGCCTATACGCCTCCAGCATCGTATGCAGCGAGCTCGCGGGGGCCGTCCTGGCACATCGTGGAGGCTCCCTTGGGGAGGTGCATGTGGACGCGCTCCATGGCGCGGCGCCAGTGGACTGACCCGGCGCCGCATGCCTCCCGGGCCCTCCTCAGGCTGAGAGCCGCTGCTTCACGAGGGCCAGAAGCGCCCGTGCGGCCTGCTCTGGGCCGGTCGTCTCGTAGCCGGGGATCCCTAGCCGAGTGCGCATCTGGCCAACGAAGATTCCGGCCGCGTAGGCGGCCCCGAAGGTCTTCTGCGCCAGGCCCTCGTGCAGTTCGCGGTACTGTGGCGGGCCGAACACATTGGCGAAGTAGCAGTGGCCGAGGCCTGTGGAGGTCGTTGTCCCCTTGGCCATAGCAGCGCCTTCGCGGAACACTTTCAGCGCGTCACCCAACTCCGAGAGCGGCTCAATCGCCGGATGGGAGTCGTCGACCTCCTCGTAGTTGTTCGCGTAAAGGATGATGTCCACGGGGTAGCCGTGGAGGATCTCCTCAATGGTGGTCACCGGCAGGATGACACGGGCATTCACAAGGTGTGGATTGTGGACGATGGCCCGGTCCACTTGGTTGAACGCGTACCCGTGTTGCAGGTCGTCCAACCGTATGAAGGCCCCGACCTCGGTGCCATAGCCGAGCAGGTGCCCGTCGGCGTCGACCTCCAGCGAGCCCATGTCATCGGCCACAACCACCAGGTCGCTGATCTCGGCCTCACCGATGGCGCGGAACGCTTCGAGACACTCACTCTTGCCTGTCGCTGTGTCGCCGATGATCAGGATGTTCGCTGCCGGCCCACCTCGAAGCTGCACCCGGACCATCGCCCCGTGGAACGGCATGCGACCGCGCCGCATGATGGCGACATTGTGCAGCGTCAGGATCATCTTCTTCAGATAGCCAAAGTACGCGAAGCGGTCCTCGTCAGGAACGGCAGCGACAAGCAGACCACTGGCCGGGTCCTCGTGAAACACGGTGGGTAGATCGCCAAACCGCGCGAGGACTTCCGCCGGCGCCCCGTAGAGGTAGAGCGCATCCGGTCCGGCCGCAACCTCCTCGTCCGTAGCGAGCTCGAAGAGATTGGCCAGAGAGCACCCAAGAGACATGAAACGGTGGTGGAAGTAGACGAAGACGACCACGGGGCCAACCCGGGCAGGGAAGCAAAGCCATTCGTCGGGCGAGAGGTCGATCCCATCGATGGGGTTTAGGTCGGTCTTCAGGAACTGCCCGGTCCGCGTGTTGGTGGGAGTCCGAAAGATCAAGGGAGGGGTGAGAAGAGCCTGTCGGATGAAGGGGACCGCCCGCAGTCGTTCGCCGTACGTGTCCGGGCAGGGCCACTCGCAGTCAACGGCAATGAGCCCCACCTCACAGCCTGCCCACACTTGGCGGTAGACGCGCGGATGCTCACCCGTGATGCTCTCGCAGATGTCCCTGTACAGCGCCCGCACGAGGTGCGTGAGCTGTTCCACGGTCATGTTGAAGGTGCGGTATGGACGCGTGTCGTGAGCGTTGGGCCCCTGGGATGAGTGGGCCACGAGGAAGCGATCGAATGAACGCCAGAAGTCATAGAGGTCCTCGACGAGACGGTGCAGCTCTCTCCGGTGATCGAGATAACCCTCTGACCCGGGCACGATCCGCGTGACCCGCTCCAGCGGCACGATGGCGAGGCTCCTCAGGACCTCCACGAGCCGCTCTACCTCAGCGTGATCCGCGAAGTCGACATCCAGGCCGCCTAGCACCGCCGAGTTGCGACCGCGCCGGTCCTCGACGTACCACTCCACCACCTGGCCGAACAGCCGGCTCGACGCAAGCTCCCGAGTGGTCGAACAGATCATGCCGCCAGTCTGCAGGATGACTTGGCGGCCCTCACGACGGAGCACCTCGTGCTGCACGCACGCACATCCTTCCGCGCCGTGCACCCCGCCACACAGCCTGATGGATTCTGACACACGGAGCGGCGAGGAGTCCACCTGACAAGGCAGCCCACATTGCACGAGCGCCCCTGAGGGCAGGGGCGCTCGTGGATGGTGTCCTATCCGTTGTGCCGGGCCAGATGCCCCTAGCTACTCGGTGTCGTCGTCCGCATCGTCCGCCGCCTCGATGTCATCCTCGTCATCGCTGTCGGAGGGTTCCTCGTCGTCATAGAGATCCCCAGCGATCTCCTCATCCTCGCCCTCGCTGGCATCAACATCGTCGTCGGATGCAGCGTCGTCGTCATCCTTCGCATCACCGTCGCCACCCCCACCAATGCCCGGCAGAGCGGCGTCGAGGTGCTCCAAGGCCTCGGAGTCCTCTTCCTCGTCCATCTCCCCGAAGCCGAAGTCGCCGTCCACGAAGATGCCCGTGTCGAAGTCGCTGATTCGGATGTCCTGGGACGGATCCGCCAGCCCCACTTGGGTCTCCTTGTAGGTCGCCATGCCCGAGCCCGCGGGGATGAGCCGCCCGATGATGACGTTCTCCTTCAGGCCGCGCAGCGGATCGGACTTCCCTCGGATGGCCGCCTCTGTGAGGACCTTTGTGGTCTTCTGGAAGGATGCCGCCGACAGGAAGCTCTCCGTCTGAAGCGATGCCTCGGTGATACCGAGCAGCATGACCTCGGCCGTGGCCGGCTTGCCGCCGAGGTTGGTCACGCGCCGATTCTCCTCGTCGAAGGCGAACCGGTCCAGGATCTGGCCGGGGAGCAGATCGGTCGAACCATGGTCCAGGACGCGCCGCTTGCGGAGCATCTGGCGCACGATGACCTCGATGTGCTTGTCGTTGATGAGCACGTTCTGCCCGCGGTAGACGCGCTGGATCTCCTTGACCAGGTAGTCCTGGCAGGCGTGAACGCCGCGGAGGTCGAGAACCTGCTGAGGATCCAGCGGGCCGTCGGTGAGCCGGTCGCCCGCGCGGACGATCTGGCCGGGCTGGACCTTGAGATACCCACGGTAGGGGACCATGTAGGACTTGCGGATAGCCAGCGTCTTGACCTTGCTCTTGCGGAGGTTCCGGAGGAGCTTGTCGGTAAGCTCCACACCCCTCTCGGCCAGAACCGTGCCGTCCTCGGCCTTGATGGTCTCCGCCAGGGTCTCGCCCTTGAGCTTCTGGCGGCCACCCGCGATGGGCTGCTCGGAGTGGATGACGACGCGCCGGAAACCGCGATCGTCGATCTCCGCTACGACGCCATCCAGATCCGAGACGATGGCGAGCCCCTTCGGTCGCCGAGCCTCGAAGAGCTCCACGACACGGAGCAGACCGCCCACCGGATCCTCGAGAACCTTGAGGACCGCCTGCATAGCGCGGTTCGTGTCGCGCTGGTCGCCCGAGCTCTCCACCCTCACCAAGCCCTTGTCGATGTCATCGTGGAGCTGCTTGATGGCCTCCTGCTGCTTCTTCTTGACATCGGCGACGCCCGTGATAGTCGCTGCGGCGACGCCGCCCGTGTGGAAGGTCCGCATGGTGAGCTGGGTGCCCGGCTCGCCAATGGACTGGGCGGCGATGATGCCCACAGCCTCCCCGATCTCCACCTTGCCCCAGTTCGAGAGGTCGCGCCCGTAACAGCGGACGCAGACGCCCTGGCGGAGGTCACAAGTGAGAGGACTGCGGACCTTGACCTGGCGGATGTTCACGGCTTCGATCGCTTGCGCGCGCTCCCGGGTGATCTCCTGTCCCGCCTCCACCAGGATCGCGCCCGACGATGGGTCCACGATGTTCTCCGCCGCGAACCGTCCACGGATCCGCTGAGCCAGAGTCAGGATGGGGTCCTGCGACTTGGAGTCATCGGTGTGAAGATCCGCGCCGCAGTTCTGGCACACGGAAGGAGCGCCGCTGCTACGGTAGAGATCCTCAGTTCCGCACTTCTGACAGTACACATCGTCCTCGTAGACCGGCGACATGACGATGCCGTTCATCGCGCCGCAGTCCTCGCCTCGAACGATGACATCCTGGGCGACGTCTACGAGCCGGCGCGTCAGGTAACCAGCATCGGCCGTACGGAGGGCGGTGTCGGCCAGACCCTTGCGGGCCCCGTGAGTCGACACGAAGTACTCCAGGGACGTCAGACCCTCTCGGAAGTTCGAACGGACCGGCAAGTCCTCGATGAGCCGGCCGTGAGGATCGGACATCAGGCCGCGCATTCCGGCGAGCTGGCTGATCTGTCGCGGGTTACCTCTGGAGCCCGAGTCCACCATCATAAAGATGGGGTTGAACTTCGGGATCGAGTTGATGATCTCGCGCACGACGGCCTCTGAGGCCTTCATCCAGGCCTCACGAACGAGCCTCTCGCGCTCGGCCTGAGTGAGGGAGCCTCTCCGGAAGCTGTCATTGTGTCCACGCACCGAGTCCTCGGCGCTGCTGATGATCTCGTCGCGGTTAGTCTTGATGTCCATGTCCGAGAGGGACATAGAGATGCCGGCCCGGGTCGCCCACTCGAAGCCGAGGGACTTCGCGTCATCGAGGAACTGGATCGTGCGGTCAGGGCCATGCTTGTCATGCATCGCTTCGACCAAGCTAGACAGGGTGCTCTTCGCGAACACCTTGTCATACTGTCGCAGCGATAGAGGCAGGAGGGCGTTCCAGATCACGCGGCCGGTCGTCGTCTCGACGAGAGTGCGCTTCACCTCAAAGGAGAACGCTTCCTTAGGCTCGATCTCGCCGGCCTCAACAGCGCGGGCCACAGCGTCCTCCAGAGCGCGCGTCGTCAGTGCGTAGCTTCCGACATCCTCCTCCTCGGGCGCCGACGGTTCCTCGATGATCTCGCCCGTCTCCTCGTCCACAACGGGCTCCGGATGCCGGTCCGCGTAGGACTTCTTGGCCTGCTTCGCCGTGAACGTGATGGGCTCATGGTCGGAGGTGAGGGACGGCAGATGCGTGTCGAGGACGTTCTCATACGCCTCGCTGCAGATCCGCCGAAGCTCGGCAAGGAGGTCGCCGTGCCTGACTTCATCCAGCTCGTGCCCGATCTCCAGCAGATCTACTCGGACCTTGCACCGCTGGTGGAGGTCCTGGATGCCTGCCTCCCACGCGGCGATGGCCTCGTAGGGCGCGGTGAAGACGCGCATCCGTGGAGCGGCCTCATCCGGCGCCCGCTCGGCCTCGGGCTCTTCCTCGATCTGGGTCGTCTGAGTGAGGTAGTAGGCGCCGAGAACGATGTCGTACACGGGGCCGACGACCGGGTGACCGTCCGCTGGTTTGAAGAGATTCTGGCTGGCCATCATGAGAATGCGGGCTTCAGCCTGGGCGAAGGAAGACAGCGGGACGTGCACCGCCATCTGGTCGCCGTCGAAGTCCGCGTTGAACGCGGCGCACACCAGAGGATGGATTTGGATCGCCTTGCCGTCGACCAGAACGGGCTCGAAGGCCTGGATACCGAGCCGGTGCAGTGTCGGGGCCCGGTTCAGGAGCACCGGGTGGTCTTCGATGACCTCCTCGAGAGCGTCCCAGACCTGCGGCTGCACTCGGTCCACCATGCGCTTCGCCGTCTTGATGTTCGTCGTGAAGCCCTTCTCGACGAGCTTCTTCATGACGAAGGGCTTGAACAGCTCCAGGGCCATCTCACGGGGAAGCCCGCACTGGTGGAGCTTGAGCTCGGGACCGACGACGATGACCGAGCGTCCGGAGTAGTCCACGCGCTTCCCAAGCAGGTTCTTGCGGAAGCGGCCCTCCTTGCCCTTGAGTAGGTCGGAGAGGGACTTCAGCGGTCGCCGGGTCTGCCCGCCGGAGACGGGGTGGGTTCGCCGCTGGTTGTCGATGAGCGCGTCCACGGCCTCCTGGAGCAAGCGACGCTCGTGGTTCACGATGGACTCCGGCGCCTTGATCTCCATGATCCGGCGCAGGCGGTTGTTGCGGTTGATGATGCGGCGATAGAGATCGTTGACATCGGAGGTGGCGAAGCGGCCGCCATCGAGCTGCACCATGGGGCGTAGCTCGGGCGGGAGCACCGGCACGGCGTCGAGGATCATCCACTCCGGCCGCGTCCGGGAGCGCCGGAAGCCATCGGCAACGGAGAGGCGCTTGATCGCCCGAGCGCGTCGGGGGCCTGAGGTGGTATTGGCGATCTCATACCGCAGCTCGCGGCAGAGCTCGTCAAGGTCGATGCTCGCCAGCAGCTCCCGCACCGCGGCCGCGCCCAGGCCCGCGGAGAAGACCTCCTCGAAGTCCGCCGAGAGGCGGTCGGACAGAATGTAGATGAGCCGCTGCAGCCCCCGATAGTCGATCTCCTGGATAAGCTGCTTCTCTTCGAGCTCGAGAAGCGTCTGAAGCGACTTTCGGAGCTGCTCGAACCGCTCCTCGAGGGCCTCCGCCTCGACGGCGAAGGATTCCTCCAGGTCACGCTCCTTCTGAGCGATCTTGGCCTCGTCGGCGACCTCAGGCTCCGTGCCCTCTTCGGCGCCCTCGCCGGTCCCGACCGGCTGAATGAACTGCCCGCCGTCGAGATCATCGGGATCTGGCTCCATCAGGTCCTCGGGATCGCCGACGGGGTTCTCGCGCCACATCTCGAACTGCTCGCGGCGCTGGACCTTCCACTGCTCCAGCGCCTCCTTCTCCTCGCCGATGTAAGACTCGATGATCCCCCGGATGTCATCCGCTCGGTCGGTGATCCGCTGGGAGTCGACCTTGGTCACGATGTACGAAGCGAAGTAGATGACCTTTTCGAGCGCCTTGGGTGAGATGTCCAGGAGCAGTCCGATGGGGCTTGGGACGCCCTTGAGATACCAGATGTGACAGACGGGAGCCGCGAGCTCGATGTGACCCATCCGGCGCCGCCTAACCCGGGCCCGGGTAACTTCTACGCCACATCGATCGCAGATAATCCCCTTATACTTGATCTTCTTGTACTTGCCGCAGTGGCACTCCCAGTCCTTAGTGGGCCCGAAGATACGCTCACAGAACAGCCCTTCGCGCTCAGGCTTGAAGGTGCGGTAGTTGATGGTCTCGGGCTTCTTCACCTCACCGTAGGACCACTCACGAATGGTATCGGGCGAGGCCAGGCTGATACGAATAGCGTCAACTTCACCGAGAAGCGCCAAGGTAGGTTCCTCCTCAAGGTCGCCGCGCGCGGTTCTAGCCTATGCCTGGCCGCCTAGCGCAGTGAGGTCATCTCTTCGTCAACGTCCTTGATCTCGAACTCACGCGAGTCCGCCGTGGACTCGGCGGTGATCCGCAGCCCCAAGCTCTCCAGCTCCTTGATCAGGATGAAGAAGCTCTCCGGCACCCCGGGCTCCTGGATGTTCTCGCCCTTGACGATGGACTCGTAGGTGCGGACACGGCCGTTCACATCGTCAGACTTGATCGTGAGCATCTCTTGCAGGGTATGGGCGGCGCCGTAGGCCTCGAGAGCCCAGACTTCCATCTCGCCGAAGCGCTGGCCACCGAACTGAGCCTTGCCACCGAGGGGCTGCTGTGTCACCAGGGAGTAGGGTCCCGTGGACCGGGCGTGGATCTTGTCCTCCACCAGGTGGTTCAGCTTCAGGATGTACGCCTTGCCCGCCAGGACCGTCTGGTGGAACTGGTCGCCGGTGAGCCCATCACGCACATAGGAGCGCCCATCATCGCGGAGCGTTCCAGCCCGCACGACCGCGCGCCTGTGGATCTCGTCTACGATGGCGCCGGGCAGTTCCTTCGCGCCGACGCTTGGCTCGATGGCCAGGATCTCGGCGGCGAAAGCAAGGTCCTCCTTGCTCAGCCGACCGACCTCCTCGCGGAGTGTGGCCGTGAGCTTCTCAACGGCCTCCGCCGCGAAGGTCCGCAGCTCATTGGGCTCGTGCCCCTCGGCCATCAGGCGATGGAGATCGTCAGCAGTGGCCGTGGGGGGGAGGTCCAGAGAGATCCTGCGGAGCTCGCCGCCAACGACACGGCCCAGCTCCTCCTCGGCGTAGCGCTGGAGTTCGCGGGCGACCTTCGCATCTGAAACGGCGGCCAGGTAGTCCCACACCTCATCGGCCGTCAGGCCCTGGATGACGGGGCAGCGGAAGCGCACGCCAAGCTCCTCACCGACCATCCCCATGTGAGCCTCGAGGATCTGGCCCACGTTCATCCGGGACGGCACGCCTAGGGGGTTTAGGATGACATCGACGGGAGTGCCGTCCATGAGGAACGGCATGTCCTCCTCGGGGAGGATCTTCGCGATGACGCCCTTGTTCCCGTGGCGCCCCGCGAGCTTGTCGCCAACCATCACCTTGCGGCGCTGGGCGACGTAGACGCGAACGAGCTGGTTCACGCCGGCGGGAAGCTCGTCGCCCAGGTCCCGCTCCAGGTAGCCGCCGCATACGCTGCAGCCCAAGCTCTCGGGCTGTCGACCGCAGTGATAGACCGCGCCGCATTCGCTGCAGACGTAGCGGAAGCGCGAGAACACCCGCACACCCACGACCTTGCCCTTCTCGCCGTGGGGCATACGGAGCGATACGTCACGCATCTCCTCGGCCTTCTTGCCGAAGATGGCGATGACGAGTTTCTCCTCAGCGGTAAGCTCGGACTGGCCCTTCGGCACCACCTTGCCGACGAGGATATCCTCGGCCCGAACCTCGGCGCCGGGCGTGATGATGCCGTTCTCATCGAGGTGCTTGCGCGCCTCATCGCCTACGTTGGGGATGTCCGGGGTGATCTCCTCGGGCCCCAGCTTCGTATCCCGGGCCTCGGTCTCGTACTTCTCAATGTGGATCGAGGTCAGACTGTCTTCCTTGACGAGCCGCTCAGAGAGGATAATGGCATCCTCGAAGTTGTAGCCGCGCCAGGGCATGTACACGACTTTGAGATCCTGCCCCAGGGCGAGTTCGCCGTACCGCGTGCAGGAGCCATCGGCGAGCACATCGCCGGCCTTGACCCGCTGGCCCATCTTGACCAGAGGATGCTGGTTCACACAGGTTGCCTGGTTCGTGCGGACGAACTTCTGGAGCGGATAGAAGTCAACCTCGCCCGTGCGCCGCTTCACCTCTATGCCCTGGCTATCGACGTACTCCACCCGGCCATCGTACTCCGCACGGACCATGGTACCCGAGTCGTTCGCGACCTGCTCCTCCATCCCCGTGTGCACGTCCGGGGCGTCCGCCACGAGGAGGGGTACGGCCTGGCGCTGCATGTTCGAGCCCATGAGGCCACGGATCGGGTCGTCATTCTCCAGGAACGGGATGAGCGACGTCGCTGCCGAAAAGATCTGCCCCGGCGACACATCCATCAGGTCGACCTCGGAGGCCTCCACACGGGGGTAGCTCCGGCGGGCGCGACAGGTCACGCGGTCCTCGATGAAACGACCGTTCGAGTCATAGGGAGTGTCTGCGGGCGCGATGGCGTACTTACGCTCCTCGTCGGCACTGAGGAACCGCACTTCGTTGGTGAGCTTGCCGTTCTTGACCACCCGGTAGGGGGTCAACACGAAGCCGAACTCATCGAGCTTCGCGTGGCACGCCAGGGCGCCGACCAGACCGATATTCGGACCTTCAGGGGTCTCGATGGGGCATATCCGCCCGTAGTGGCTGTGGTGCACATCGCGCACCTCCAGCTTGGCGCTCTGGCGCGAGAGACCACCAGGGCCTAGGGCCGAGAGCCGCCGCTTGTGGGTCAGCTCCGCGAGCGGGTTGACCTCGTCCATGAACTGGCTGAGCTGGCCGCTGCCGAAGAAGCTCCGCACCGACGCCGTGATGGGCTTGATCGAGATGATGGACTGAGCATTCAGCTTCTCGGGATCCATTGAGGTCATGCGCTCGCGCGCCACCCGCTCCATCCGGATGAAACCGGTCCGGAACTGGTTCAGAAGCAGCTCGCCAACCCCACGGATGCGCTTGTTCTCGAGGTGGTCGATGTCGTCCACCTCATAGCCCTCCTCGTTCTCGCTCAGCTTGACGAGGTACTTGATGATCGCGATGACGTCGTGCTTAGTCAGCCCTCGCTGTTCGAGGGGCAGATCGAGCCCGAGCTTGTTGTTCAGCTTATGCCGCCCGACCTTGTCCAGGTCATAGCGCTTGGGGTCCAGGAACATGGAGTGGAGGAGTGAGCGGGCGCTGTCCTCGGTTGGCGCGTCGCCGGGCCGGATCTTCTTGTAGATGTCCGCGAGAGCCTCGACCTCGTTGGCGGCGGGATCCTGCTTCATCGTCTCAACGACGAACCGGCTGACGCGCAAGGCGGTGAAGCTCTTCAGGCCCGTCTCGCAGATCTGCCGCGCGGCGGTATCCTCGATCTCGTGGTACGGCGGGACGATGAGCTTGCCATCCCGGCTCCGCATCTCCTCGATCGCGATCATGCCGCGGATGTCCTCGGGTTCGGGCTTCTTGATCGTCTCGCGCTCCCCGAAGAGCTCGTAGATCTGAGCATCGTTCCCGCACTCGATGGGGTTCGCCGAGTCGGGATCGGTGAAGTAATTCATCGCCCGGAGCAGCGTTGTGGCGGGGAAACGCCTCGTCTGCCCAACCTTCACCGAGATCATGTCGTTAGCGTCGGTCTCGAAGTCCACCCACACACCCTCGGTGGGGATGAGCTGGGCCGAGTAGAGCTGGCGGCCCGAGAAGTCGATCGTGTCACTGAAGTAGACACCTGGCGAACGGGCGAGCTGGCTGACGACAACCCTCTCGGCTTCGTTGATCAGGAAGGTGCCCTTGGGAGTCATGGCGGGGATCTCGCCCATGTACACCTCGGACTCGCGAATCTCGCCGCTCTCTTTGTCGACCAGGCGAACCTTCGCGCGCAGGGGGCGCTCGAAGGTGATGTCCCGCTCGCGACACTCCTCGAGGCTGAACTTCGGCTCCCCTAGCTCGTGCTCCAGGAACTCCAGGGAGAGCTTGCCCGTGAAGTCCTCGATGGGGGAGAAAGTGCGGAACAACTCACTCAAGCCCTCTGTGAGGAACCTCTCGTACGAGCTCGTCTGGATCTCGATCAGATTGGGGAGGTCCGTAGGGGGCGTGAGCCGCCCTAACCGTCCTGTGAAAACGAACTGGCCGTTACCCGACGCCATGGAACGCAACCACCTTTCCCCGGCCAAGCAGGGTGGGCTGTGCCGGGAGGTTGACTACCAACAATGCAGGGCTCGCGCATACCTCAAGCGAATACGAGATGGCGAGAACATCAGCGTAGGTGCGGGACGGGGGAGACGACAGAAAGCACCCCAGGCAAGCCCAAGGTGCCGCTGCGAGCGGCTTTCGCCGCGGATTGACGATTTCCCCATTACCATATGGGCGCAGTCACAACTCCGTATGGCGCAGAAGATAAGGATACGGCACAAGACCGTAGGTGTCAACTGCGGAATCGGTCTGTGCATGACTAGCGAATCCCTCGCCACCGATGGACGCGAACCGCGAGGACACCACCCGGAGGCGGCCAGAGCGGCAGGCTGCGGTAGGCCTTGACACGCGAGCCACCGGAGCCCACCTTACTCCACATGCGCCTGTAGCTCAACTGGCGGCGAGAGGACCCTTCCTTCCATGATCTCCCTCTGCGTATCAGTGCAGCATCCGAACGAGCCGGCACTGGCCAAGGCAGCCGGAGCCGATGGGGCTGTGGTCGTTGGGGCATCAGGCGTTCGTGAGGCGTGCGAACTGTGCGGACTGCCCATCGTGGCCGTTCGACCGGCCGCCTGCCTGCCGGAGGCGGCGGACCTGCCTCTTGTGCCCCGCGGTACACCGCCGAGCCTGATTCTGCTAGGCGCACCCGTGCCCACGGCCGAGGATCGCCGGTCCATGGAGGGCATCAAGGCATTCCGCCTTCGGATCATCGAGGTCCTGGAGGGACTCGCCGAATGGGCCGAGGCCGAGGAACACCGAATCTGTATCAGCTCTAGGGCAGATAGTTTCTTCGAAGGTGCATTAGAGTTGACTGAAGTCCTGAGAGCGGTTGGGAGTGACCGGCTGCTCTATGCCCTGAACACCTTCGACGCGGAGGAGTGCGGCGATGGCCTGAGCGGCGCGACTGACATCTGCGGCGATATGCTGGGCCACGTGGTTGCCGAGGACCGAGCGGGCAACTCCCGCGTGGCTCCTGGCCTGGGCCAGATCCCCTTCGATCGGCTCTTCGAACAGCTCCGCCTGCTGGGCTACGAGGGGGCCGTGGAGGTCGCCGCGGTGCCGGACGCTTGGGAAGGGGCCATCGCGCACCTCAAGCGGGCCATGTCATGACCCCCGAACGGCCCGTAGTCGTGCTCTGCCCCAAGCCCGACGACGAGACCGTCTCGGCCGCCCGCTTCTTGGCTACGGAGATAGGCTGCCCCATTCAGCCGCGCCGGGGTCGAACGATCGCGGGCGTGTTTCGTGAAGGGCACGATGCCGTCATCGGCGTGAGTAAGACGCACGCGAGCTTCTTCATCTCGTCGCACGAACCACCGTTCCTGTTCCATCCGGGACTTGCCAAAAACCGCATCGGTAGCCTGCTGCGCGGTGAGCCCGAGACCTTGACGCGCGCGGCGGGGCTGGTCGAGGGCTCCACTTTCTTCGATGCCACCCTCGGGAGGGCGACGGACGCACTGGTGGTAGCCCATGCCGTGGGGGACTCGGGTCGAGTCGTGGGAGTGGAGGCGAATCCGATCGTTGCCGCTGTCGTGCGACTAGGGCTACGCAGGTCTGTGGTGCCAGGCAAGGCGGTTACGGCAGCCATGCGGCGTGTGGAGGCGCGACAGGGTGACCACCGGGAGGCCCTGGCTGCTGAGGCCAGTGACTCCTGGGATGTGGTGTACTTCGATCCCTTCTTCGAGAAGCAGGTCCGGGGCTCGGTGGACATGACGCCCCTGCGGCTCGTCGGCTGCCACGACGGCGTGAGCGTGGGGGCGCTGGAGGAGGCACAGCGTGTCGCGCGGCGTTGCGTGGTGCACAAAGTCCGTGTGGACCATGATCCGCCGCCGGCCATCCAGGATTGGAATCTGGTGCGAGGCAAGCGACGAACCGGATACCTCGTATGGCACAAAGGCTAACGCTGAGTGGGCTGCTCATCGTGGTCATCGCGGCCGCAGTCGGTTGCGGCCCTGATCTCCAGCGCTCCGAGCACGTCATAGAGCGTGCGCTCACGCCCCGCGTAGTGACGGTGATGGATCCGCGAACAGTGGATGGAGACACGCTGGCGACGGAGGAGCTCGGGCGGGTGAGGCTGATCGGCATCGATTGCCCCGAAGTGGGAGAGCCGGGAGCTGATGACGCAACGCGCTACACGGCCGCGATGGTCCGGGGCAACACCGTGCATCTCGCCATCAGCCCCTTGTGGCCCTTGGATGTCTATGGCCGATGCCGCGCCGTGGCGTACGTCACGGGAGCTGGCGGGCCGCTGTGCATCAACGCGGACCTCGTCCGGCGCGGACTGGCGCGACCATCCAGCTGGGGGCCCGAGGCCTTCGACGTGGCGGCATGGGCCCAAGAACGGGGCCCCGGACCCACCCGCTCGCGTCTCGTTGACGCAAGACTCCCCGACCCATCGCGCATCGTCGTCTATGTGTCGCCCTCAGGGGCAAAGTATCACCGCAAGGACTGCCACCATGCGCGGAACGGCATGCCGACGACCCTCCGGTCGGCGGTAGCCAGGGGCTACGGGCCGTGCGGAGCCTGCTACCCACCGGTGATGAACCCGTAATGGAGTGGTTCCACGTCATTGCAGCCGGCGATGTCGACCGCGACCTGGCCCTTGCCGAGGCCGCTGTCCTAGGTCCTGGCATGCTGTCCTCGCCCAACGTATGGCTCTCACGCCATGCCATCGATGCCTCCCGGACGGCCTATCTCTCCCTCGGCGCGGAGCTGCTCTGGCGTGGGCGTGAGTTCGGCGATCTGCTCCGCCTTCTAGAGGAGCGGCCGCTCGAAGCACACGGCTTCGCCATCGATGCCCGCAAGTACCCTCGCCGAGGTGGTCCGCCGCGCCAGGAGATGTGCGCCCAGATCGGTCAACGGCTCATCGGGCACCCCAACCTCGAGCGCCCCGCTGTCGAGCTCGCCCTCGTTCTCGACCAAGGCAGCATGTACTTCGGGCGCATCGTGAGCCGCCAGACCACGGACTGGGCTGCGCGAACCCGTAAGCCCTTCACCTTCAGCGCCGCGATCTTCCCGCGGGTGGCCCGGGCCGCCGTGAACATCACGGGATCCCGCCCCGCCACCGTGGTGGATCCGTGCTGTGGCTCCGGCACGATCGTTATCGAGGCTGCCACTCTGGGGCACCGGGCGGTGGGGTTCGACCGTGCGATCGACATGCCCAGGCGCGCTCGGAGGAATGCCCGGCACTTCGGCCTGGATGCGCTGTTTGGGGTGGGGGACGTCCGTACCCTGGCGGGCCAGTTCGATCTCCTGGTCTCCAACCTGCCCTACGACCGCTACTCGCCGACGCCACCGGGCTTCTACCAGGCTGTGCTGAGGAATCTGCCCCGCCTGGCGCCACGCGCTGCGCTCTTCACCGATAGCGACCTGAGCCCCCTCATTGAGGCCGCGGGACTCCGCCAGACGGGCCTCATCAAGCAGATCAGCTACTCGATGATCCGCCATCTCCACCTGATCGAGACAGAGTGACATGTATCTGCTGTGTTCGAGAAGGTTCTAGGCCATGGCGGTCTAATGTGCCTGCAGTAGCTCGCCGCTACCCGCTATGCCCCAGGGGGCCCGAGATGTCTATTCGCCTCGCTGCCCGGACCCATCGGCGCGCTCGCCACATCTTCACGCGCCCACGCGCGCGAGGATCGCGGGAGATCGTCATGCAGTCGCCGTCGCCTACGCGCCACGCGCCCACGCGCGCGAGGATCGCGGTTCGGTGTTTTGGTGATCTGGGCGGGCGTCCTGGGACTCACGGCCCTCTTCGTGCTCCGCCCCTGGTCTGGTGGCCGCACGGCTGATGCGCCGGAGCAGACAGGACTGGCCCCAGCGATTGAGCATGCACTGCGCCTCGGGGCGAGCATCCCAAGCCGCTACCATGGCGCTCACGTCTCCAGTCCCCCCGCTGGCTTCTCGGAGCCGCTGGTTGCCCTGACCTTCGATGATGGCCCACACCCCGACGTCACGGTGCCGATACTCACCATCCTCTCGGATAGAAGTATCCGCGCCACGTTTTTCGTGCTTGGACTGCAGGCGGAGAAGTATCCCGAGATCGCCGCCAGGGTAGCGGCTGAGGGCCATGTGCTCGCCAACCACAGCTACTCGCACCGGGTGAGCACGGCTGGCGAGCAGACGGCGAAGGAACTGGACCGCACAGAGACGCTCATCTACCAAGCGGCAGGGGACAGCCCGCTACTGTTCAGGCCCCCCGAGGGCCGCACGGACACGGCGCTCACCAGCTACGCCATCGACCAGGGATTCACCATCGTGCGTTGGTGTGTGGATTCGGAGGACTGGAAGCACCCGTCGGCTGAGACGATTGTCGCCAACTGCATGCGAGATATGCGTCCGGGCGCCATCGTCGTTCTCCACGACGGCGGCGGCGGCTACCCTGACACACCCGGCGCCCTACCCCTTCTCCTGGACCGCCTCGCCTCAGAGGGCTACACGTTCGTGACCGTGCCTGAGATGCTTCAGGCGTGGGACAGGTTCCTCTCACAGCAGAGCACCGAGAGCACCGACATCAGTTAGCCCATGCGCCCACGAGCGCCTCGTCGTACTGGCTGAGCGGCGCCAGGCGGTCGCTTGGAGCCGACTCGCCTCCCTCTCCCAAGGGCGGTTCACCGTTCACTGCCGGCGGCCCTGGGTGACCGAGGCGGGGCTACCCTCGGGCTTCTCGCCACAGGGAGCGGAACTCGGGTAGCAGCACGGGGATGTAGTCTGGGCCCAGCCGGTCGAGCACTTCGCTGAGGCTGCTGGCGTCGTGGGACCAACTCAGCGCCATCACGGCCATGAAGCCCGGCCGGTCCGCGGGCGTCTGGTCGCGTATGTCCTCCACGAGCCACGCGATGTTCTCGTCGCGGCTCAAGGCGTGGTGGTCGTGGGGCCAGCGCGTGAGCACGTGACTCACCACCACATCCTTTGGTGGCAGAACGTACGTCGCGGAGCGCTCATCGAACCCCTCGTCCCGCCCCATACCCATCAGGAGCATCTCCAGGCCAGGGACCCCCTCGGCGAACCGTCGAGTCGTAGGGTCCTGGAGCTCACGGTCGAAGGGCCGCCAAGCGTCGGTGTAGAGCCCCAGCTCAGGGCTGCCCAGGAGAGCCATGGACTGGGCCGTCAGCTCTAAGTATCGATTCCAAGCGGCCTCGGGCGCCGCGGAGGCTTCCAGGAAGCCCCGGTAGGGGTGCACATAGCCCGCTCCCGAAATCGCCGTGTAGAAGTGATCGAGGGGCGAGGCGCGCTCCACGAAGTAGGCGAAGACAGGAGGCAGCAGCTCGTAGACAGCGGGCCCCACGCTCCAGTTGATGGGCACTCGCCCCTGCATCGGGTCCTCCCACACCTGGTACTGACGGCTCTGCCAGTAACCAGGGGCATCGCCCGACTCCACAATGCAGATGGCCAGGTAGACCCTGGTCGGATCGAGTTCAGGCGCGGGTCGGCGGGTCCGCGACCAGTACGACTGGAGCGCGCCGGCGAGATCCGTGGGAACGCCTGACAGCAGCGAGGAGTTGCTCATGAAGTCACAAACGACGCTGAACTTGCCATACTCGCCTGCCAGACCTACGCCGCCGTACTCGGTAAGCCCAGCGTCGGGTCCGGACGTGATGAAGCCCACCATGGGGATGTTCTCAGGGCTAACCCGTAGCAGCTCCTCGAAAACGGCCAGCTCGTCCGCGTGTACGGCCACTTGACCGTCCGAGCGCTCCTCTGAGGTAACCCAGATCGGCATCACGCGACGGGCCACGAGGTAGTCACGGAGCATGTGGGAGGTTGCCGTGGGGTGGTAGGCCGCGATGACACGGTGGCTGAGCCGTGGCCAGATCTCCTCCAGGGCCCATTGATAGGCCTCGGCGTTGCTCCGGAAGCGTCCGCGCAGGTCGATGATCGGCCGGCCGCCCGCAAGCGTAGCTGCATCCTCCTCGCCGGCGACGACGCCAGACTCCACGGACGCCAATGCGGTGGCGACGTTCATCGAGGCGGGCACCTGAGGGTCGTAGACGACGATGCTGCGATAGCGCGAAGCGAAGGTCGCGAAGGCCTCGTCGACGCTGAGGCGGGAGTAGCCCTCGATGGCGCCGGTCTCCACCAGGCGGTCCAGCCAGAACTGGTCCCAGTGGGCCGCTAGCAGATACAGAACCGCCTCGCCAGATGAGTTGGCCTGCCCCTGGAGGGTGGTCGCCGCGAGCCTGCGGTCCAGCGACTCCCCGGCCAGATCGACCACCGATAGCCGAGCCGAGGGCGGTGGCGCCGGGGGAAACAGGTCGAGGCCCTGTCCGTTCACGGCGCTCACGATCCCTCCACCACGCGGACGCCGCGCTCGGTCAGATGGGCCTTGGCCCACTCCACCCGCTCCGGCGCGGGCACCCAGGGGTCGCCAGCGCCACCCCATTCCGACACGGCTCGGCCCAGCCTCTCCAGCTTCGACCGGCCGAGTGCATGGTAGGGGAGAAGCTCCACGCCGCGCGAGTGGCTGAGTGCCGCCCAGACAGTGGCGATGCCGTCGAGATGATCTACCTTTAGGTTCACTCCCTCCACCAAAATGCACCTCAGGAGCGTCTCGTGCCCCTCGCGGTCCACCGCTGTGAGGTTGCTGAGGACCGTCTCCAGTGGCCCGCCGGTGTTTCGCATGTGGCGGTCCGCATCGGTGTCCTTCAGGTCCCAGAGCAGGAGATCCGTGCGCCGGGCCATGTCGAGGACCGCCTCCTCAGAGGCAAGGCCACAGGTCTCCGCGCAGGTGTGAAAGCCCGCGCCGTGGGCAGCATCGAGTAACGCGTTCGTGAACCCGGCCTGAGCGAGCGGCTCCCCACCGGAGACGGTCATCCCGCCATCGGACTGCTCGTAGAACACTCGGTCGCGCTCCACCTCCGCCATGACATCCTCCACCGTCACCTCGCGCCCCACCGATTCGAGGGCGGCGGTGGGGCAGGCATCGACGCAGCGGAAGCAGAGCGTGCAGCGGGAGCGGTCCATGACGTGGGCCTGATCGACCACGCTGTGGATGCCATGCGGGCAGGCAGCCACGCAACCACCGCAGCCAATACAGAGCGCCGGGGTGTAGAAGAGCTCCTTTTCCGTGGTCTGGGACTCGGGGTTGTGGCACCAAAGGCAGGCGAGCGGGCACCCTTTGAGGAAGACGGTAGTGCGTATGCCGGGACCATCGTGAATACAGAACCGCTGGATGTCGAAGATGAGACCAGTCACGGCGGGATGTCGGCTCCTATGGGCGATCGCGGTGACAGGATGCCACAGCGCCAGGGTGCGAGCAATGGACCCGCCTTGTCGGCGCACACGTAGTTCTGCGACAATGGCCAATACTTAGTTGGTGCACGTAGAAGGGAACAACGCTCCATGTGGATCGCGCTCAGGGCTGGAAGAGGACCCGGCCTGCTCGCTCTGATCTGCTGCGTTTTGGCAGCGCTCGCTCCGTGGGCGGCGGCCCAGGACGCGCCCAAGAACGTGATCGTCATGATCTCCGATGGTTGCGGTTTCATGCAGGTAGAGGCGGCGGACCGCTGGCGCCATGGCGCTCCTGACATGTCACTGAAGCCCAACTTCCCCGTGTGTATTGCCATGCACACACATTCGCTCGAGGGTCCTCCCTACGACGCGGAAGCCGCCTGGACGAGCTTCGACTGGCGAGCCTCTGGCGCCACTGATTCCGCCGCGGCCGCCACGGCCCTGGCCACCGGCCACAAGACCTACAACTCGGCCATCGGCGTCATTCCTGTGGCGTGGGACGAGGAGGGCGGGGTCACCGCCGTCGAGGCGGTCATGAACCTCTCCGAGCGCGCCAAGGAGTTGGGCAAGGCGTCGGGCGTCATCACAAGTGTCCAGTTCAGCCACGCCACTCCTGCGGGATTCGTGGCGCACAACGAGTCCCGCGGCAACTACGTCGAGATCGCCCAGGAGATGCTGCTCAGGAGCAAGATGGACGTCGTCATGGGCTGTGGCCACCCTTGGTACGATGACCAAGGCTACCGGGTCGATGAGGCCGACTACACGATGGTCGGCGGAGCCAGGACCTGGATCGACGCAACGACGGGACGCCCCGCGGCCGATGCGGATGGGGACGGGCAGCCCGACGCCTGGGTCTTCATCGAAGACCGCGAGCAGTTCGTGGCGTTGGGCACGGGCGACGCGCCGAGCCGCGTGTTGGGCGTGCCCAAGGTTCGCGGCACCCTGCAGCAGGGGCGCGAGGGGGACGCCAACGCGGCCCCGTACGTAGTGCCGTTGAACGAGGATGTCCCGACGCTGGCGGAGATGGCTCGTGCAGCGCTCAATGTCCTCGGACAGAATGAGAATGGCCTGTTCCTGATGATCGAGGGCGGCGCCATTGACTGGGCCTGCCATGCCAACCAACTCGGGCGTCTCATCGAGGAAGAGCTTGACTTCATCGACGCCATCGGCGCCGTCAGGGAGTGGGTCGAGGCCAACAGCAGCTGGGAGGAGACGCTCCTCGTCATCACTGCCGACCACGAGACCGGTTACCTAACGCCTGCCGGGACGGGCGATGAGGACGGCAAGCTGGTGTGGCCGGAGCCTGCGGACACTGGCCCGAACGAGCTTCCGGCGCTGGAGTGGCACAGTGGGGGACACACGAACTCCGTGGTGCCCTTCGCGGCGATCGGCGCCGGCGCGGAGCTGTACCTCGAGCGCGTCATCGGCGAGGACCCTCACTGGGGGCCGTACATCGACAACACGGACCTACCAAAGCTGATCTTCGAGCTCTGGAGCCGCTAGTCACTCTCACCGGGGGGATGCCGCCGTGCTGCACGTCAGCGGGCCTGAAGGTTCGGACCTTGTCACGGCGGTATCCCTCTCCGGAGTTACTCTGCGGCAGCACGCGACCCCCGAGGCTGCCCTCAGTGCAGCCGTGCCAGGGGATGCCGTGGCGCTACTGGCGGGGCAGTATCCCAACCAGCCACAAGGGCTCTCCCCCGCCATCTGGAGCCGGTTAGCCGACGCTGGGGTACGCGCCTATGTGGAATACCCCGCGTCCACTCCCCCGATGCCCTCGGGTGAACCTGTACGCACGGCGTGGGAGCGTCTCGTCGTCTCCTCGGACTTCTTCGGACCCACGCTGCCCTCTGGGCGCATCCTTGTCGCCCATGGCTGCACCTACCTTCCCATGCAGGCGACGTCGCCCCATCTCGTCGCCGCCCGGGTGGCGGGGTACGACGAGGCGGTCTACGGGCTGCCGGAGGCCGTCGCGCCACTGCTCTTCCAGCATGGGGAGCTCCCGGCCCTCATCGCCGCCTCTGGCCTCAGCTACTTCATCCGAGGCCGCTTCGCCCCGGCCGAGGATTGGGCAACCGTCTGGCGGGCCATCCTGACCTGGCTTATGCCTGCCGAGGCGATGCCGCCGCTGTCATGGGAAGCCACCGTTCGGCCTTCCTTCACGGAGCGGGAACCACTGCCTCGGGATGCGGAGAGGCAGGCTTTCGGCCGCGGCTGCGACTGGTACTACCGGTCACGCGTGCTGATCCACCCCACCTGGTCCAACTACCTCGCTCCGAAGTTCGCCCGCGGCGTCGAGAGCGGGCCTTCGGTCCCGGGCTACTTGGTCAATGGCGACGGACGGTCGGGGATCCTCGAGGGGTTCAGCGCCGAGATCGACCATGAGGGCCGGCAGAACCAGCGGTACGTGATCCGCACCGATTGCATCAGCGAGTCCGCCATGGCGTTGGCCCTCCACGGTGAGGTGACGGGCAATGAGACCTCGCGCGATGTCGCGGAGGGGCTCATCGACTATGCCCTCTTCGACTCTCTGATCCACCAGGGCGTGCGGGCCGACCCCTACCACCCGACCTACGGCCTCCTCGCCTGGGGGGTGACCTCATGGGCATGGGAGAGGGCCTTCTACGGCGATGACAACGCCCGCAGCCTGCTCGGGATGATCGCCGTCTCCGCCGTGCTGCGGGAACCTCGGTGGGGAGAGTCGATTTGCAGGGCGCTCCTCGCCAACCTCCGTACGACGGGAGCCCTGGGCTTCCGAGGCAGTAGGATCGACATACCCGACTTCGAGGCCAACGGCTGGCGGCACTTCCACGACCGGGAGATCGTGAACCCCTCGCCCCACTACGAGGCCTACCTCTGGGCGTGCTTCCTGTGGGCGTACCGAGCGACGGGCTACGAGGAGTTCCTCCGCAAGCCCCTAGCGGCCATCGAGACGACGATGGCCGCTTACCCGGAGGGATGGGCCCTCACCAACGGCATCACCCTCGACCGCGCCCGGATGCTCTTGCCCCTCGCTTGGCTGGTCCGCGTGGATGACACCCCTCGCCACCGGGAGTGGCTGATGGCGGTCGCTCGGGACCTCTTGGAGAGCCAAGTGGAGTGCGGCGCCATCCGTGAGGAGATCGGTGGACCAGGTCAGGAACGATCGGCGGCGGTCGAGTCCAATGAGGCGTACGGCACCAACGAGACCTCACTCGTCCAGCGGAACGGCGATCCCGCGACGGATCTGCTCTACACCACGAACTTCGCCTTCCTGGGCCTGCGCGAGGCCTCCCGAGCTACAGGCGACCCGGAGCTCCACGCGGCGGAGGACAGGATGGCGGCGTTCCTCACCCGAGCCCAGATCCGCTCCAGCGCGCACCCGGAGCTCGATGGCGGCTGGTTCCGAGGCTTCGACTACCGCCGCTGGGACTACTGGAGCAGCTCCGCCGACGTGGGGTGGGGCGCCTGGTGCCTGGAGACGGGGTGGTCACAGGGCTGGATTGCTTCCGTCCTGGGGCTCCGCGCGCTCGGCACGAGCTTCTGGGAGCTCACCGCCGACCTGGAACTCGGACAGCACGTGCCGTCCTGCTTGACCCAGATGTCCCTAGGCGATGGCGGACCCTACCGGCCGCGACCTAGGAGGCGCCCCCACCTGGCGGAGGGCTGCCCCTACGATCTGAAGGGCGAGCCCGATGACCGGTACCCCGATGTCAACCGAGCGAGCCTGACAGACGGCCAGGAGTGGCCGCCCAACGCGCCGGAGCGCTGGGTGGGGTGGTGGGGGACACCGATGGTCGTCACCGTCGATCTGGGCGAAGTGCGGGCCCTCAGCCGGGCAGGCGCCGTGTTTCTCGTCAGCGGCGACATCGGCGTGCTGCCTCCCGTGAGACTGCGGGTGCAGGGGGGACGGGAGCCGGAGGCGCGTGACTGGAGCGCCGAGGTTCGACCTCCCGCGGCAGAGCCTGGTGACCGATGGGTGCACGCCATTGAGGTAACGTGCGCGGCGCCAGCGCCGGCGCGGTTCTTGACAATACAGGCTGACCCAGCGCCGGAACTGCCCGCGTGGCATCGCTCCGCCGGCTTGGCAGCGTGGCTGATGTGCTGCGAGCTAGCGGTGTTCTAGCGCGCCAGAGGGGTCTGCGGGCTCGACCCTGGGCGCATGGATTGGTGGGGTGGGATGATAGAGATCCGCATCGCCGAGCGCCTAGCGTCGCACAATGTGTGCGCACTGAGCGTACGCGCCGACGCCGATGTGCCGGAGGTGCACTTCGCCGCACACCCCCACGGTGGGGCCGAGACCCTTTGGTTCCGTTTCGCCGTGCAGGTGGTCGTCGGCCGAGCAGGGCCCGTGCGCTTGGTGCTGGAGCACATCGGGAACATGCTGGGGGCATCGGATCCGGGCGCGATCTGGCCGGTGATCTCCGCTGGCGAGGGAGGATGGCGCCGGCTCCCGCCTGGGCGTCCAAGGCTCATGCCCGACGGGCGTGTGTCGGCACTATGGGACCTCGACCTCTCGCGCGGAGAGCACCGCGTCGAGATCGCCTTCTGCTACCCCTACGGACCTTCTGACCTCAATGGGCTGCTCGCCGATGTGGGGGAGAGTGTGACTGCAGACGAGATCGGCGTGACCCAGTCGGGCCGGCCTCTGCCGAGGCTCTCGACGGACTACGGCAGCCCCGGTGGTGAGACAGACGGCGTCTACCTCATCGCCCGTCAGCACAGTGGAGAGACGCCAGGGTCCTGGGTGCTCGATGGCCTGCTGCGGGCCGCCTCGGCCGCCCCCTCCGGGCCGGCTATCTGGGCCATCCCCTTCGCGCACCTGGATGGGGTGGTACAGGGGGACTACGGGAAAGACGGCTACCCCTACGACCTCAACCGCGCCTGGGGCGCGCCTCCCATGCGGCACGAAACGCTGGTGATCCAGCGGGACATATGCCTATGGACACATCGGTTCCGGCCTCGCCTCGCCCTGGACCTGCACGCGCCAGGAGCGTGCGAGACGGATGGAGTGTACGCGTTCCTGCCCCAGGATGCCGAGGATGGCGGAGAGGAGTACAGGTGGGCCGAGGCCCTCCGCGAAGCCATCGGACCGCCGTACGCCGCGGAGCAGTTCATCCGAAAGGCCTGTTACCCATCCCGCTGGCCGACGCCGTGCTTCACGAGCCACATGAAGCGGGTGATGGGCGTCCCCGCGCTCACCCTGGAGACCCCATACGGAGTTGCCAAGGGCAGGGTCCTCACTGTGGAGGACTATCGCGAGATCGGCGCCCGTGTCCACCGGGTTCTGGGAAGCTGCTAGCGTCCCAGCGGCCTGCCCCATCGTCTCTCCAAAGCAGAAGGGCGGGACCGAGTGTCGGTCCCGCCCTTCCTATGTGCATCGCGCTGATATATCGCCTAGTGAGGCAGGCCTCCCGCTTCTGGCTTGAGAGGCTCGATAACCAGCACCTGCGGAACGATTCCCTCATTGCCGGAGGCGTCCGCGACGGTCCAGTAGATAATGTTCGAGCCGATGACGAAGGTCCGGCTGACACCATCGTGAGCGATGATCGTTGGGTTGCTGTCACAGATGTCGTAGACGTTGGCGGGTGTGATACCCGGCAGATCCGGGATCCCTAGGCGGTACTGGAGGCCCCGCACCACATCAGCCCAGGTATAAGGCTGCATGGACTCGGGGTTGGGCTGGTAGATCGTGATGACGGGCGGCGGGTTCGCTGGATTGACTTCGGGTGGGGTCGTGTCAACCACCTGCACGGTAATCGTGCGTGTCGTCCGATTGCCCGAGGCGTCGGTGGCGGTCACGTACAGCATGTGGCTCCCGAGGTTCAGGTAGGCGCCAGGACCCGGGGTCGCCGTCCTCAAGGGGGCGCCATCGCAGATGTCGTGCACAGCCACCGTGTAGTTGAGGGTTGCGCCTCCCAGCGAGTCCTGCTCCAGCAGCCAGTGGGTGGGGCCGACGACCGTGATCCCTCCGCCGGGGACTACCGTGACAGTGGGGTCGGTCGTGTCGATAACCGTCACCGTCTGAACGAAGGTCGCAGTGTGGTTGTCTGGGTTCTCGGCGCCGAAGCTAGGCCCGAAGTGATCCTCCGCCGTCCATGTGACCGTCGTGCTGCCCAGCGGGAAGGCATCGGTGACAAGCTGGCCATCGCTACGGACTCCAGTCAGCTTGCCCGTGCCATCGTTCGAGGCAACCGGGAAGTCCGGGTCCACCGTATCGATGGCATAGACCCCGAAGGGGTTGCCGTTGTCATAGCCTAGGGTCCAGGACGATAGGACGGGCGAGGTGATCCCCGAGGGGCTCGCCAGCGTGGCGCGCAGGCTCAGCTGCGGGTACGTCGCCGCGTCTATGCCCGCGGCGTCCAAATCGCTGCCCGAAGCGACTCCCGCGAGAAGCACGGCGCCACCGGCATCGAGAACGTCCACGGTCACCAGCGTGTCGCCAGGCTCGTCGGACTCGAATGTGAGGGTGCCCCACTGCTGAACCGCCGGGAAGGGATCAACAACGGGCGTCTGGATCGTGCCCGTCGCCTCGTAACCATCCATGGTCGTCAGACGCTGGTACTGCGGAGTGGGGGTCGCGTCCGGCCCTCCCGCGGGATCGGGCACACTGGCTCCCGGCAGCCCGAGGTCGCCCACCCATGTGCCGATGCCGAAGCCGCCCGCGGCGCCATCCTGCCATCGCACATCACCGGCGGTCCAGGATACGCCGATGGCGTAGTAGAGACCCGACTGGATCTCAACTGCCAAGGGGCCCGAGCTGTAGAAGGCGGGTCCAACGGCCTCGATCCGCACGACGTCGGAGTAGACGCCTGCCCACGGACCGGCGAGGTCAGTCGCCTCGTAGACCGCGAACAACAGGTCCTGGTTCGTGGTCGTCTCGATCCAGTGCTCGATCTGCGCGAGCACGGTGTTGCCCGTCGCCTGGAAGTAGTTGAGGGCGACGCCCCCCGGCACGGCGGAGGTCACCTCGGAACCGTCACCGATCGTGTCAACCACGGGTGGCGTCAGCGGGGCCAGCAGCACATCGCCGGGCACGGAATCGATATCCACGTCGACCCGTGAGTCGGCCTCCCAGTCCTGGCGCGTCGTCTGATGCCAGGTGGCGCCAAGGATGACCGTGCCGTCCAAGCTCTCCTGCTCCACGACTATGTCGGCGCCGACGATCTCGGGAGCTGCGTCGTCCTGGGTTGAGGAGACCACATTCGACCACGGGCCCCAGACATCCGTACCCAGGGGCGCCGAGAAGCCTCCCCGCACTCGGTAGAAGTACTCCACGGCATCCGAGAGGCCCGTGAACGTGAAGGTCTCCGGGTCGGCGCCCGTTACGTCGATGCGCTGGCTCTGGAGGACTGTGGCGAAGGTCGGGCTGTCGGAGATCTGAACTTGGGTAAAGAGGGTGGCTGCATCGGTGATCGTCCAGGCGACCTCATTGCCCGTTCCCTCGGTGAACAGCGGCTCGGGGAGCATGGTAGGGGCATCGGGCCCCGGCGGCGCGCTGATGCGTACGAGGAAAACGAACTCATTGGGGTTGCCGGAGGCGTCCATCGCTATCGCGAGGACAGGAGTGTCGCCTGCGTAGAACGTGGTTCCCGAAGGCGGGTCGAAGATCACAGTCGGGACCGCGTCGCAGACATCGCTGACCTCGGGCGTGAAGTCGACGACGCGACCATCGCCCGTCGCGTCAACGAACTCGGCCTCGCCTCCGATATCCACCGTCACCGTGGGATCGGGTGCGCTATTACAGTCCACGGAGTCGATGGTTGGCGGCGTCGTGTCGACCACGGTCACGGCCAGGGTGCAGGACGAGACCCGGGGCGGATCCCCCGGGTTCAACCCATCAGCAGTGACCGAGTAGACGAGATCGACGGGCCCGCCAAGGTTGAAGAAACCGCCGTCGCGGAAGCCGGGCGGGTTGGGTGGCACGGGAAAGTCGACGTCGGGGGAAGGGTCATGCCCCGTCGGGTCGACTCCGTCAAGGGTCCACGCAACCTGGGTGCCACCAAGAGCGGCCTGCTCAACGACTAGGGGCTCCGTCGCCCCATCGTCGATGAGGATCGTGTCAGACACGAGGTCGCCCCACGGATCAGTGTACTCCCAGGTGACCCGTAATTGCGGGTTCTGGGCTGCAGCCGCCCCACAAAGAAGCAACGCCAGCAGACAGGCGCCAAGAACACCGGGTCTGTTTCGCATAGTGACCCTCCCTATTCGGCGGGTACGTCATTCTAGCTATCCACATGATACCCCTGGCCGCAGGGGTGGGAAACATGGCCCCTAACACGTTCCTCTCGGGAACCTCGTGAGCAGCCGGCCGAGCTGCCGAGCCGTGGCCTTGAGGTCCAGGGCGCCGGTACGCACCGCCTCGTCCAGGGCGCCTGGGCCCTCCGAGACGGAGAGGACGACGTCGAAACACGCTTCCAGAGCGGGGCGAGCGCCCCGGCGCACCGCGCCTCCAAGCGCTATCACCGGTACTCCCTGTCGTCGCGCGGCTCGGAGCGCTCCCATGGGGGTCTTGCCGCGGGCAGTCTGCTCGTCCAGTTGGCCCTCTCCCGTGATGCAGAGGTCTGCTCCCTCCAGCGCGCCGACCAGGCCGACCGCGTCGACCACGATCTCAACCCCGGGTGTAAGCTCGCCCCCCAGGAAGGCCAGGAGGCCGCCCCCCAGCCCCCCGGCGGCTCCCGCTCCAGGCACATCAAGGATCTCCACGCCCAGATCCCGCGACACGACCCAGGCGAAGTTCGCCAACGCCGCATCAAGGGCCCGCACCTGCTCCGGCGTGGCGCCCTTCTGGGGGCCGTAGACGCTGCTCGCGCCGCTGGGACCGCAGAGTGGGTTGTCCACATCGCACGCGACGCGGACCCGGAGGCCACCGAGGCGCTCCCGCAGACCTGGCGCGGCCTCGATCCGATCGAGTCGCGCCAGCGCGGCGCCGCCGGCAGGCAGGTCGCGCCCGTCCGCGTCCAGGAGCCGGAATCCCAAGGCCTGGGCCATCCCCGCGCCGCCGTCATTGGTCGCCGACCCGCCGACACCTACGATGAGCTCCGACGCGCCGTGCTCCAGGGCGGCGGCGATCAGTTCGCCCGTGCCGTAGGTCGTCGCGCGCATGGGGTCTCGGCACTCGGAGGCGATGAGCGGGAGGCCCGAAGCGGCCGCCATCTCGATCGCCGCCGTCCGGCCATCGCCGAGCAGACCGTAGAAGGCATCGACCGGCTCACCGAGGGGGCCGGTGACCCGCTTCGGGACGATTCGGCCCCGGGTGGCGTCTGCAAGCGCTTGCACGGTGCCCTCGCCGCCATCGGCCAGAGGCACGGAGACGATCTCCACCGACTCCCCGAGGGCCTCGCGCAGGCCCGCCTCGATGGCCTGGCAGACCTCCAGCGCGCTGAGCGAGCCCTTGAATGAGTCAGGGGCGACGACGATCCTCATGCCCCATGGGTTCGCTCATCCAGAGCAGGAGACCCTCCTGAGCCACACGAGCAGCCGCCCGCACTGGACCGCGTCATCGCCTCATCATGCATCTGCAGCGCCGATCCGACGTCGACGAGTTGACCCTTGAACTCCACCAGCTCGATGTCCGCGTCGCGGAGAACGGTCAGGGCTCGGTCGTCTCGGTAGAGGGTGCGGTAGACCACTCGCTGACAGCCAACCTGTACCAGGAGGTTCGCGCATGCCAGACATGGCGTGTACGACGACAGGTAGCACGTGCAGCCCGCTAGGCTGATGCCATGGCGCGCGGCCCATGCGATCGCGTTCTGCTCAGCATGCACGGTGCGGAGGCACCCCTTGCCGCGCTCATCCTGGAGGCATCCCACGTCAAGGCAGTGCGGTTGGCCCGCCGGCGATCCGTTGTAGCCCGTAGACAGAACGCGGTTGTCCTTGACCAACACTGCGCCGATACATCCTCGGAGGCACGTCGAACGCGAGGACGCGATGACGGCGAGAGTCATGAAATACTCATCCCAGTTGGGACGGTGGGCTTCCATACCTCACATCCGCTCCGGCGCCGCCACGCCCAACAGGCCCAGGCCGTTCACGAGGACCTGCCGGAGCGCGTCGACGAGGACGATACGGCTGGCGACGAGGGCGTCGTCGCCAGCATCCATGACACGGTGCCTCTGGTAGAAGGAGTTCGCTACAGTTGACACCTCGATGAGGTAGTTGGCTACTAGGTGAGGCTCGGCCTCGTCGGCTGCCTGCCGGATCACCTCGGGGAAACGCTCCAGCGTCCGCACACACGCGGCCTCCTCGGGAGTGCTGAGGAGAGCGGGGTCGTAGGCCGCCGGAACAGGCTGGCCCCACTTGCGCAGAATGGAGCACAGCCGGGCGTGGGTGTACTGGACGTACGGGCCCGTCTCGCCGTCGAAGTTCAGGATCTCGTCCCAACTGAAGTTGTAATCCCGCATGCGCCGGCGCGATAGGTCGGCGAAGACGATGGCCCCCACGCCCACCTGCCGCGAGACCTCGTCTCGATCGTCCAGATCGGGGTTGCGCTCCGCCATAACCTGGGATACCAGCTCCGTCGCGCGGTTGAGGACATCCTCAAGAAACACGAGCGTGCCCTGGCGGCTCGACATGCCGTGGATGTGCCCGAACCCGACGTGCTCGCAGCGATCCCACCATGCCATACCCATGCGCTTGAGGGTCTCGAAGAGCTGGGCAAGATGCAGGGCCTGGGGGGCTCCGACGACATAGAGCAGCTTGTCGAAGTGATACTCGTCCCACCGGTAGAGGGCCGCAGCGAGGTCGCGGGTGGGGTACAAGGTGGCGCCGTCGGACCTGCGGAGCAGCCAGACGCCCAAGGCGTCGTCCTCGAAGTCCACGATCAGGGCGCCGGCGTCCTCCTTGGTGACACCGGCGGCGATGGCACGCTCGATGGCCCCATCCAGCTTGTCCAGGTAGAAACTCTCACCCGCCCAGGAGTCGAACTCGATGCCGAGGATGGCGTAGATGCGCTTGAACTCCTCGATAGAGGCATCCCGGAAGCTCCGCCACAGGACGAGAGCCTCCTCATCGCCGTCCTCCATGCGCTTGTGCCACCTCCGCGCCTCCTCTTCGAGTTCGGGCGGCGTATCGGTGTGGAAGCGCACGTAGAGCTTGTAGAGGTCCTCGATGGACTGCTCCTCGGGCTTGCCCTCGCCCCACTCCATGAGGGCCGTGATTAGCTTGCCGAACTGAGTGCCCCAGTCGCCGAGATGGTTGACCCCTACGGCCCTCCAGCCCAGGGCCTTGTGGATTCGGTAGAGGGCGCCACCGATGACCGTCGAGCGCAGATGGCCAATCCCGAAGGGCTTGGCGATGTTGGGCGAGGAGTAGTCGATCACGACCGTCTTTCCTGCGCCCTCGTTGCCGCTCCCGTAGTCCGGGCCCTTGCCGAGCACCGCCGCCAGAACGTCAGCCGCCCTGCGGACCGCATCGACGCGGAAGTTGACGAAGGGTCCCACGGCTTCGACCGTGGCGAAGCCCGTCGGCAGTCCCTCGGCTTCGATGGCCGCCGCAAGCTCCTTCGCGATAGCCGGAGCGGGCTTGCCCATCTCCTTGCTCAGCCGAAAGCAGGGGACCGCGAAGTCGCCCATGTCAGGATTCGGCGGGACCTCGATCAGCTCGGCAACCTGAGCCTCATCGAGTGGCAGGCGCCTGGCGATCGCCGGTTGCAGCACTTGTCGGTAGTTGATCATCTACGGCACGCACTCCCTATGTACGCGGTGCAGAAGGGGCTAGAGGTCCCATTCCTCGATGAGCTCGGCTCGGCGGCGCTCCACCAAGCGCTTCATCCTAGCCACCGAGGCCTCCACGTCCTTGCTGCGCCCGCTCTCCAGGTTCTCCATCTCGCGGCCCATCTCGTTAGCTAGTTCGGGTTGGCCGAGGAAGAAGTTGTCGAACTGGCCGAACTCGATGGACTTCAGCACCGCCTCGCGGTTCGCCGGCGGCTTCTCGGGCTCCCAGAACATCAGACTGTTGAACGCGTCGGCTCGGGGCGAGGGGTCGCGCCAGATCCTCATCTGGTACTCCTGAGCCGCCCGGCCCGAGAGGTACTTGACGAACTGCCACGCCTCCTCAGGGTGCCGCGAGGTCCTGGGGATGGCCCAGCCCGCCGTCACGAGCAGGGTGTTCCGTCCCGCCGGCCCGCTCGGCATGATGGCGATGTCCCACTCGAACCGATCGATCCGTCGGAAGGAGGGCACGCTCCAGATACCCAGACAGAACATGGCTAGCCGGCCCGTCTCGAACATCTGCTGGGGGGCCTGGGTTCGCGTCTCCGACGGGCTCGGGAACACGCCATGCTTGTTGATGAGGTCGATGTACAGCTTGAGGCCCTCGATGGACTCGGGACGATCCAGGAGGAACTCACCGTCGGGCCCGAACTCCTCGCCGCCAAAGGAGCGGACGAAGACCTGCCGCGGGAAGTTCGCCGCCCCGAAGAACTCCTTCGCCCCGTCCCCGTCCTCGTCGACGGTGAGCCGCTTCCCCGCGTCGATGAATGTGTCCCACGTCCACGACTCGTCGGGGTACGCCACGTTGAAGCGGTCGAACAGCCGCTTGTTGTAGTAGACAACCATGGGGTGCCAGCTCCGGGGCAGGCCATAGATGCCCTCGCCGTGCTGGTACGGCTCCACCAGACCCGGGAGAAACTCGTCCAGGGTCACCCCGTCCCGCTCCATGTACGGCCTCAGATCCACGAAGACGTCGCGCCTCAGGAAGTTCGGGAAGGAGGACGGGTTCACATACGTGACATCGGGAGCGACGTTCCCCGCCACCTGAGTCAGGAGCTTCTGGTCGAAGGCCTGGCCCTGTACGCTCTCGAAGTCGACGCGCACGCCTGGGTGCTCGGCCTCGAAACCGTCGATCCAGGCCTGATTCATCTCGATCTCGGTGTCATCGCCCCATGCGAGGTACTTGATGGTAACGAGGCTCTCACCGTCAACCTTGGGCGTGCCGACCCGGCATGCGGAGCAGATGAGCCCCGACGCGACCGCAGCGGCAGCTAGCAGAACGACTCGGGCGATTCGCCCAGTCCCCCACACGCGCAACACCTCTGGCTCCGGGTTCGCCTCGGCAGCCCCTGACCGACCGAAACGCAGAGGCCCCGCGCCAATGCGGGGCCTCTAGATTGCGGAGTGCAACGAGTCTACACGAGGGCACTTGGCCAATCAAGCCGCTCAGGGGGCGCCTCACCGGCCCGGAGCCGCATTCGGAGGCGTTCCCGGGCTTCCCCGATAGCCGAGCAAACGCCGCAGCCCCCCACCGTTTGAGGACAGGGGAGGCAACGCCGCTCGTTGAATGGAATCGCCCATATCAGATCGCGTTTACAGGTACGTCTGAAAGGGGCTTCACGATGAGGCGCCCCGTGCCGCGCGGGCTGCTCCGCTGCCCCTTGGTTACGCTAGCCGCACCTGCGGACGAAGCGACTGCAGAGGAGCCCCCCGCGGCTCCTGGATCGCTCGTGTCCTTCCCTCCGCTGTCCCTTCGCCCGAGTTGCCGGGGGAAATGGAACGAGGGGACCCCGTTCTTCCTCTGAAACCGATCGCCGGGCCAACGCCTTCGCGGTGGCCCGGCGATCGCGACCCAACATGTCCACTAGCGGCGTCCCTAGCCCGGCGGAATTAGTCGCCGCAACACACCGGGGCGCAGCAGGGCGGTGGCTCCACACCGCACTCCTCGCCGTCGGAGTAGTCCGGCGGAGCCGGGGCCTGCCCCTCCGCCTCGGAAGCGGCCTTGATAGCGGCGGCGCTCAGGAAGGCCACTGTCCCTGCGCGCTTGAGGAAGTTACGGCGATCAAGCTCACTGCGTGGTTTCATCTACGTGCTCCTCTCCCTTGCTGAATACGCAGGTCATCGCTCATTGTCACGAAGCGCGCCTAGTAGCGCCAAGGCTGACTCCAGTTGGTCCGCCTGGGAGGGGTCCACGAAGAGCGGCAACTGGGGCAGCGGCCACTTGTCCATCCGCTCGGCCGCCTCGGGCAGGGAGACGCGCTTGCCCTGCAGCTCCCCGGGAACCAGGAGGTACGGCTGACCAAGCGGCTTGATGGACTCGTAGAGCCTATAGCCCGCGCGGAACTCGTTGATCGGCGTGTTGACCCCTCGCAGCAGATCGATCTCGAGGACCAGATCATCCACCACACTGTGGAACCGCCATTCCAGCCAGTCCTGGCAGGACGCGGCCCGGTAGCGTGGCTTCCACGTTCCAACCCCGCAGATCGCCCTCGCCAGCATGGGCTTGCCGCCCGACGCGGTCCGGAACGCCTCGCGGATCTCTCCTAGGATCTCGCGGAAGGATGACAGCCGCCACTCGAGCCAGGCTGTGACGGGAGCCGGCTCGCTGTCCACAGGGCCCCACGAGGCGAAGTCGACAGGGTCCACTCCCACGGCGAGGATCGAGGCCGCGCGGGCCGCATCGGAGAAGCCCATGTAGGTGTCTAGGGACAGACTCCACGCCACGTAGAGGCCATCGAGGTCCGGGTAGTCGGTCGCCAGCTTGGTGAGGAGCCCTCGCAACGCGTCCCGCACCTCGCCTGACCACGGCGAGGCGAAGCCTCCCCCCGCAGCAGCGCGGGGGTTGCACATTGCTCCAACGTCCATCTCAACCAATCCTGGGCGGGCTTCGAGTAGGTTGGGGTCGGATGACAGTGGGTCCACCCATCGGAGGAGGTCCATCCCCGCGTAGACCCGCAGCCCCGCCTTGTGCGCCTCGTCGATCCACTCGCGAAGCTGAGCCCCTGACTCGAAGCCCGACCGAGCCACGAAGGGCGAGCCCTCGGGCGGCGGGAACAGGGCCTGCCCCGAGCGGCATACATCGATCACCAGCAGCTCCACCGGCAAGCCCTCGGAGTGAATGGTCCGGATCGTCGCGGACACATCCATCTCCGGCGGCACGACTCGCAGGGCATGGCCACCCGGCCCGCCTTGGCCAAACAGGGCGAGGCTCCACGCCAGAGCCGCGACGCTCACACTCATGCTCATCTACTCTCCTCCTTCGGCAGGCGCGTCATCGGATCCATGGGAGATCAGTCGCCACTCAGGAGCGAGAGTGGTACCTGAGTCCAAAGACTGAGTGGCATCACCTCCGAACCCAGTCTCGCGTAGTCCTCGTCGCCCGCCTCACCCTGAGTCAGAAGCATCCATAGGCCGGGCAGAAGCAGCACGGACAGGTCCGCCCGGTCGATGGAGTCCCATCCCTCCACGCTTTCGAAGGTCGAGTCCACGTAGTCGCGCTGTTCCGGCGATAGGTCGGCATAACCCACCGGGCGACACGCGATGATCGCCTCAAGATCGAAGGGGGATGGAGGCAGAACCGGGTCAGGCTGAGAGTAGTAGGAGCGGCAGACCGGCAACAGATCTCGGTCAGCGCCGTACCGGTGCCATAGGACCATCCAGAGAGTCGAGACGGCCTCCGCAGACACGCCGAGGTGACGCACCTCCTCGAGGCGCCGCACCTCAAGCCACGGACAGCAGGTGACGACCGCGCTCGCGAGGTCGTCGAGGGGCACGGTAACGGCCGCTGGCCTCGCCACGAACACTTCATGGGCGCCCGCGTCCTCCGAGACCGAGACTCGATCCGCCCCACCGACATGGACATCGGCGGCTCCGATGAGCTCAGCGACCGACAACAGGCCCGCGCCAGGTTCGAGCTCTCGCGACGCGTCATTCCGCACAGGGGGCGGTGGTTCCGTCGCGCCCTCCGCCGCCCCGGAGGCGCGCGCCCACGCCTCGGGCTGCAGCTCGAGCCTGGGGTTCCCGGCGGCGATCTCCGAGAGGAGCACTGGCGCGCACAGAGCCGAGCCGGAGGAGGTGAGTAGCAGTAGTAATGGCCTCAACCCCACCCTCACTCGCATCGAATGCCAGGGCGCCAGCCTCCGGCCTAGTCCCGGGTTCAACCGGGTCATCGCGCGCATGACCTGGTCCCGAGCATCCTCCGGAAGGTCGCTCACCACGAAACCGGACTCGCCCATGGCGCCCTCCAGGAGGCTGGGGTCGCTCCCGAGGGCCGCTGCGATCCTCGCCTCCGCGTAGAGCCCGAGCGCGAGACTGTCCCCCACCGCCTCCCACCGATCCGCAATAGTAGGCGCGTAGGCGTCCGTCGTGCGAAGGCACAGCATGCCCTGGACGCCGACCCAGACGCCCTCGCATTGCACGGCCAAGGAGGCCAGCGCCTCGGACGCTGACCCGGGAGGGATGCAGAGGCCGCGGGCACGAACGTGCGGGGCCATCACCACCACCTGCAGCGTCTCGGCGAGGGACCCGAGGACCTCGTCCCAGAGGCCGGCCACGCCATCCACCGGGGTGTCCGGGTCCACTCCCAGGCTCTCCAGCACCGCCGCCTCAGTCGGTAGTCCATCCTCGCCGGGGGATTGAGCACATGCCGCGCCGATGAGGATGCCTGTGAGGATCAGGCTCGCCCAGCGCACCTGCCGCCCCGGCCCACGCCAAGGGAGCGACTCGAACCGAACCCACCGAGGTTCTGACATCGTGCCTACCTCCGTCCATCGCCAGGATAAGGAACGGCACTGCTGACACGCCAATACTAGATTCCCACATTAGGACGCGGATCATGTGCTCATCATGCCCGTGATCAATGGTGACTCTACCCTCCCGACGCGGGCCCCGCGCTGCGGCTTACATGGGGGGTGGCACCGGATACCAGTCGCCGTCACGGTAGCTCCAGAACGCGTGAACATCCTGATCCCAAAAACTGAGGGCGCTCACCTCACTGCCCAGGTACGCGTAGTCCTCGTCGCCCGCCTCGCCCTGAGTGAGAGTCACCCATAGGCTAGGGAGAAGCAGCACGGACAGGTTCGCCCGGTCGATGGCGTCCCATCCCTCCGCGCTCTCGAAGGTCGAGCCCACGTAGTCGCGCTGCTCCGGCGATAGGTCGGCATAACCCACCGGGCGACACGCGATGATCGTCTCAAGATCGAAGGGGGATGGAGGTAGAACCGGGTCAGGCTGAGAGTAGTAGGAGCGGCAGACTGGCAACAGCACTTGCTCATCACCGTGCTGACGGTTCATATCCACCCATAGGGCTGAGACGCCCTTCGCCGAGACGCTGAGGTGACGCAGCTCCTCGATACGCCGTACCTCAAGCCACGGGCAGCAGGTGACGACCGCGCTCGCGAGGTCGTCGAGGGGCACGGTAACGGCCGCCGGCCTCGCCACGAACACTTCATAGACGCCCGCCTTATCCGAGACCGAGACCTGACCCGCGCCACTGGCATGGACATCGGCAGCTCCGATGAGCTCAGCGAGCGACAACAGGCCCGCGCCAGGCTCGAGCTCTCGCGACGCGTCATCCCGCACAGGGGGCGGTGGCTCCGTCGCCTCCTCCGCCGCCCCGGAGGCGCGCGCCCACGCCTCGGGCTGCAGCTGGAGCCTGGGTTTCCCGGCGGCAATGTCCCTGAGGTGCATTGGCGCGCACAGAGCCGAGCCCGAGGAGGTGAGCAGCAGTAGCGACGGGCTCAACCCCACCCTCACTCGCATCGAGTGCCAGGGCGCCAGCCTCCGGCCCAGTCCCGGGTTCAACCGGGTCATCGCGCGCATGACCTGGTCCCGGGCATCCTCCGGAAGGTCGCTAACCACGAAACCGGACTCGCCCATGGCGCCCTTCAGAAGGCTGGGGTCGCTCGCGAGGACGGCCGCGATTCTGTCCTCCGCGCAGAGCCCAAGACCCAGAGAGTTCCCCATTCTCTCCCACAGGTCCGTGATAGCCGGCGCGTAGGCGTCCGTCGTGCGAAGGCACAGCATGCCCTGGACGCCGACCCAGACGCCCTCGCATTGCACGGCCAAGGAGGCCAGCGCCTCGGACGCTGCCCCGGGAGGGATGCAGAGGCCGCGGGCGCGAACGTGCGGAGCCATCACCACCACCTGCAGCGTCTCGGCGAGGGACCCGAGGACCTCGCCCCAGAGGCCGGCCACGCCGTCCACCGGGGTGTCCGGGTCCACCCCCAGGCTCTGCAGCACCGCCGCCTCAGTCGGTAGTCCATCCTCGCCGGGGGATTGAGCCCATGCCGCGCCGATGAGGATGCCTGTGAGGATCAGGCTCGCCCAGCGCATCTGCCGCCCCGGCCCACGCCAAGGGAGCGACTCGAACCGAACCCATCGAGGTTCTGACATCGTGCCTACCTCCGTCCATCGCCAGGATAAGGAACGGCACTGCTGGTTCGTTGTGACTGCGCTACCTCTGCATCATTACAGCACTACGCACAAATGGAGAGAGGTATCTCGTGTGGTCGTCGGCTGAGCGGCGCGGCTCACAGGAGCATGTCCGTCACATCGCCCAGATGCAGCGGTAGTTGAACCTTCGGTTCGGAGCGCTGTCGCCGTCCGTGCACAGGGAAATAGCGTCGACTAGCTCGGTGGGGTTGTCAGCCCAGTGGAAGTCGAAGCTGAGTTGGCTGCCCCGAAGACCGAGCAGCCATCGCGGCGCCGCGACCTCGAGCGCGTTGCCTGCGGCGCGATAGGGAACCCGCGCAACCTCGCGCCATCCCCCGTCGGTGTACCGCATGAGCGTCGTGGTCTCGCTGTCGATCACCTCACCGTTGATGAGGTAGTCGTAACCGCACCATCCAGTTGACGCATCCTGGTCCGTGTCCACCAGGAGGAGCATCCAGTTGGGATCCGTGTGAGGGCTCAACGGCTCGCGCGTCTCGACGTAGAAGCTCGCCCGCCACCGATCGATCGCGACTTTGCACCGAACGATGTCATTGCGGCCGGAGTCGTTCGTGTAGTGAAGGCCGCCGTAGCCGGGGTAGTCCCGGTGCATTGTGTCGCCGATGGTGTCGCGGAACTCCACCTCGACGGCGGACCAGTCGTCGAAGTAGCCGTCGATCCGGATGGGGCTGTAGCCGCGCGCCTCCGGTATCGGGCGGACGCCCTTGTAGCGCCTGATGTTCTGAGCCATCTGCATGTAGTAGTTGTCGGTGTAGCCGCCCCTCATGGGCTGCAGGCATCGGTTGAACTCGGGGTTGTACTGGTCGACGAAGAAGTAGTTGCTGGCCCGGCGCATGAATGGCACTGTCTCGCCCTCGGCGGGGTGGTACTTGCCAGCGGTCCACTCGTTCCAGTCGTTGATGTAGACGAAGCGCGGGTTCGCGGGCAGGGCCTCGTCCCACCGGTCCTGGAAGTAGATGCCGTAGCCCTCGGGATCATCCACGACCTCGCCCAACCACGGGACATATGTCGGCACGGGGAGGTCCTGATCGTTCAGTTCCGGCTCCTCGTGCTCACGGGTCCAGGACTTGCCGACCAAGCTTATCGGGTGCTGGGCGGGAGTCACCGCCGCCTCCTCGCGGACGCCGTTGTGGGTGGAGATCAAGTCGGCAGGGTCCATGCCGCGGACTCGGGCATCGCCGAGGTCGTACCCGAAGCTCCAGGTGTCCTCGGCGCCGATGAACCGCTCGCCGGCCCACTCGTAGTAGCCCCACCACATGGTGCGCATGGTGAAGAACTCCTTCACCTCGCGCGTGTAGTCCTGGTAGAACTCCTCGGCATAGTCGGGGTCGCCGTAGTGCGGGTGGTTCGGGTCGGTCGCGGCGGCTGGGTCGTAGTGCGGGTTCGGGTGCTCGATTCCGCTGCGGTTGGCATCCACGCTGGGGTTTCCGTTGACGAGAATCAGCGGCTTGCCGTCCCAGTAGAACCAAAGGTCCCTGTACTTCCCCTCCTTGTAGATACGGTCGTATAGGTCTTGCACCACGGTGATCGCGGGGCCGTTGAAGCTCCAGAAGCAGAACTGCGGCACCTTATTCCCCTCGGCCCGCATCTTCTCCATCGTGGGGAAGAGCACGTCCCACTCGTCCCAGTAGCGCACGGCGTTGGTCACGTCCATGACGAGGACGTCTACCCCCGCGTCCGCGAGCATGGACATGTCCTTGCGGATGACCCACTCGTCCTTGGAGAGGAAGTAGCCCATCTCGGGCTCGGCCCAGTGATAGGAGCCCTCCGTCCACAGCGGATGCTTGCCATCGAGGCGGGCGGCGGGGTCCTGGGAGAGGATCTTCGCCACATCCGCGCTGAACGGGCTCGGTCTCTCGGCGTTGCCGTCGCTGTGCCAGGTGATGTAGAAGATACCCACCACGCGCTCCTGGTCGTCCTTCACCGGCCCGACCTCGTCGATAAGTGGCATCTCGCGGCCGATCGCGTCCGTGGCTACCCACGTGTCGGCCATGATGTCCCAGTCTTCGAAGGACTGAGCGATCGCTGCGCCGCTGAGCGCCATGAGGAGCGCGAGGGACCATGGAAGGCTTCGGTTCATCGGAGTTTCCCTTCGGAGATCGTCGATGTAACCCATCTTCACGCACGGCGTGAACACCGCCTCCCGGCAGGCGAGCATCGGGTACTGTCGAAGAGGCTCAACGGACCCGCAAGAACGGAGTGATGGCGATGACCGGCTGGTGGATCATGGTGGTTGCGCTTGTGGCGCAGGCCCAGAGCGGCGTCATGCTGAGCGAGGACGAGTCGATCCTCCTGGAGGAGGGAGTGCTGATAGCCTCCGAGGCGGCGCTGCCCGCCGCTCCCTCCCTGGAACTGCGCTTCACGGTCACTCTGCCCGCCGATGGGGCCGGCATGGGGGTCATGCTCTGCCCCGACGCTCCGACGGCGCCCGACCAGTGGGAGGAGCCGAGCCGCGCGGGCTGCCTCGGCATCGGCATCGACACGCACAACCCGCCAGGTGAGGATCCCTTCGATGCCGTCGGCAACATCTACGGCCATCCGGAGCGGGAGGTCTCTCTGCACTGGGACGGCCGCGAGGTAGCGAACCGGCGGGCGGACCCGGCATTTGAGGTCGGGCAGCCGCTGGAGTGCGCCGTTAGGATCGAGTACGTTCCCGGGGGCGCCGAGTTCTCCGTGACCATCGGGGAGAGCCGTGTCTATGAGGGCGAGTTCGTGCCCGCCGTTCTTGCCAGCGCAGGCTGGATCACGGCGGGCGCGAGCCCCACGGAGCAGACGCCCGGCGTGCCGGTTGTGGAGGGCTTCAGGTGGTCGATAGGGGATGGCGTGCCTCCGGACGGGCCCGCTGCGACGGTCGCGGTGTTCGAGGACGTGGTGCTCCATCAGGAGTCTCAGACGACGGAGCGGATCCTCGATCTGCCCGAACTCGACGACGCGCGCATCATCCTCACCCTAACCCTGGAGCGGCCGGCGGCTGGGTGGGACCCCTGGGACAGGAGGGCCTCGGTCTACGCATGGACGGACGAGGGCGAGCGTGTCGAGATCCTACGATGGATCACGCCCTACAGCCGCGAGTGGGTATGGCGGGCCGACGTGACGGACTATGCGCACCTCCTACGCGGCCCTACCCGTCTCGCTGCCCACTGCCAAGCGTGGGGGACTGAGGAGAAGCCCGAAGGGTTCACCGGCTTCCAGGTGAGCATCAATCTCGACTACTACGCGGGCCACGAGTCGCCACAGCCCTTCGCGATCAAGAACCTCTGGGTGGGTTCTCCGGAGTATGGCAATCCCGACTCACCGCTCGACGAGTGGTTCGAGCCACTGACCGTCGAAGCGCCCGAGGGCGCTACCTCCGCCAAGCTGCGGTTCTGGGTGACTGGACACGGCATGGCCCATCAGAATGCGGCTGAGTTCATGCCCGCTGACCGCACCGTGACCGTGAACGGCCAGGTCTGGACGAACACCCTGTGGTACTCCGAGTGCTACCTCAACCCCTGCCGGCCACAGGGGGGAACCTGGAAGTATGAGCGCGCCGGTTGGGCCCCAGGAGCGCTTGTGCGTCCGTGGGACATAGACGTCACCGAGTCGCTGGGGCCGGATGGCGCCCTGCGCATCGAGTACGACCCCATGGACTACGTGAACGAAGCGAGAGCCGAGCGGCTGGCGGACCACTGGGTCGAGGCCCAGATCATCTTCTACCGGTAGGCTGGGCGTCGCGGTCGCCGGGGTCAGGCCTGCTCGGCATCAGCGTCATCACCGCTGATGTCGGCGGAGATACCTTTCGTGATGTCCGAGACCTCACGGGTCAACGCGCCCTTCACGCTGTTGACCTCGGCCATGAGCTCATCGTGCTCGTGCTTCACCGTTGCCGCGCCTCGGGCGAGGCTCTTCATGAGGCCCGGCACCCGTCCCGCACCGAAGAGAAGGAGGATGATGCCCGCCACGATGGCGATCTCCGGGCCGCCCAGAGTGAATGCCAGGGACGCGCAGCGGCCGCAGAAGTCGGGTAGCGCGATCGGATTCATGGGCGGTTCCTCCTCGGCCGTGACGCGCCGCAGTCCGTGCGGACGGGCTTGCGCTCAGACTCAGAAGCCCGACTGCTCGGTGCGCCCTATGATCTCATTCTGCAGATCGGGCCCGAGGCCTACGAAGTAATCGCTGTAGCCTGCCACGCGGACGATCAGGTCACGGTGAGCCTCGGGGCGCTCCTGGGCACGGCGCAGCGTATCGGCGCCTACTACGTTGAACTGTATGTGATGGCCGCCAAGGGTGAAGTACCCGCGGATGAGGTCCTTGAGCTTCCCCAAGGACGCATCGGTCGCAAGCACATGGGGGCTGAACTTCTGGTTCAGCAGCGTGCCGCCGGTTCGCCAGTGGTCGATCGAGGCCGCGGCGGAGCGCACAACGGCCGTCGGCCCCTTGGTATCAGCCCCGCGGCTGGGGGAGATGCCGTCCGAGAGGGGCTCGCCGGCGAGCCGCCCGTTGGGCAGCGCCCCCACAACCGAGCCGAAGTAGACGTGCACCGTCGTGGGCAGGAGGTTCACCTGGTAGTGGCCGCCCTTGCTGTTGGGCCGCCCGTCGATCGCGTCGAAGTAGGCCTCGAAGAGCTCCCTGGCGACGGAATCCCCCTTGGGATCGTCGTTGCCGTACTTGGGCGACTGCCGGAGGATCCGCTGGCGCAGCGGCTCCTGCCCCTCGAAGTTGCTCCGCAGGGCCTCCAGTAGCTCGTCCATCGAGAGGGTCGCCGCCTCGAACACCTCGTGACGCACAGCCGAGAGGGCATCGGCCGCGGTGCCCAGGCCCACTCCCTGTATGTAAGTCAGCCGGTAGCGCGGGCCTGTGCCGTGGTAGTCCTCGCCCTTGCGAATGCAGTCATCGACCAATACGGACATGAAGGGCGCCGGCATGGACTCGCGGTAGAGCCCCTCGATCCGGTTGTTGCCTTCGATCTTGAGGTCCACGAAGTACCGCAGCTGCGTCCGGTACGCGTCCATGAGCTGTTCGAAGCGTTCGAACGCGCGGGCATCACCCGTGGCCGGCCCCAGACGCTTGCCAGTGCGGGGATCCACACCATCGTTGAGCGCAAGCTCCACGATCTTCGGCCAGTTGCAGTAGCCGGTCAGCGTGCAGCTCTCCTTGCCGAAGGCGGAGACCTCGACACACCCGCTCGGCCCTCCGGCGCGGGCATCCTCGATGGTCTTTCCCGCGCGCAACTGACCGCGCACGATCTCATCGGTGTTGAAGACCGACGGTTGCCCCATCCCGGTCCTGATGACGCGAGCGGCGCGCAGAATGAAGTCATCGGGGTTGACCGCGCTGACCTGGATGCAGGCGCTGGGCTGGACCAGGCGCATCGTCTCCACCACATCGAGCATGAGATAGGAGACTCCGTTGACGGCGTCATTGCCGTCGCGGTCCACGCCGCCCATGTTGATGAGGGCGAAGTCCGTGTAGGTGCCGCTCTGCTCCTCAGTGATCCCGACCTTGGGCGGCGCCGGCTGGTTGTTGAACTTCACCCAGAAGCACTGAAGCAACTCCGCGGCATCGTCCCGGGTAAGGGACCCTTCGCCGACCTCCCGGCTGTAGAACGGCCAGAGGTGCTGGTCGAGCCGGCCGGGGTTGAAGGAGTCCCACGTGTTCAGCTCCGTGATGACCCCGAGGTGGACGAACCAGTACGCCTGCAGGGCCTCGTGGAAAGTACGGGGCGCGTGGGCGGGGACCCACTCGCATACGTCGGCGATCCGGAGCAGCTCGGCCCGCCGCTCTGGCGTGGCGTCCTGGGCTAGCTGCCGGGCCAGTTCCGCGTAGCGGTGGGCGAAGGCGACCAGGGCGTCGCAGCAGATGCCCATCGCGGTCAGCTGATCGCGGTGGGCGGGGTCATCGGCGCGGGCCAGGACGGCCTCGATCTCCGCCTTGAAGTCGAGCATCCCGCGCCGGTAGATCTTGTCATCGAGGATGGCGTGCCCGGGGGCGCGCTGCTCCATGAACTCCGTGAACACCCCTGCATCGAAGGCGGCTAGCCACTCGGGCGTCATGGAGGCGAAGAGCCGCTCCCGGATGGTTCGTCCCCGCCAAAAGGGGATGATCCGGTCCGCGTAGACCCGCCGCACCTCGTCGGGCACCAGATACCGGGTGCGGACGCGCGTGCTCATTGCCTCGAAGTCCTCGAGGGAGTGGCAGCAGAGCTCGGGATAGGTTGGGGTGGCCTTCGGGGATGGGCCTCGCTCGCCCACGATGAGCTCGTCGGGGCCAAGATAGAGCGTCCGGCGCGTCAGGACGTGCTCGAAGCACCGGGCTCGCAGGATGGGCGTGGGCAAGCCGCTGTCGCCATGCTCGGCATAGAACGCGGTGACGAGATCAGCACGCTCTGCGGACACGAATGGCTGGATCGCGAGCGTCTCCTCGCGTAGCCGCCGTGCCCTCTCGCCGAGAATCGTTCCCACATCGCCGACGACTGGGCCCATACTCCGCCCTGCGCCTCCCCGATGCGGCTACATGCCGCCAGGCTAACCCCATGATGCCGGATTCCGGGCCTCGGTGGAAGCGCAGCCCCAGGCGGCCTCGAACGCCTCCGTGTTCGGCCCTGGGCGCACCTTGACCCCAGTCGCGCTCCGGAGCGACACTCTCAGTGGATTGGGGATCTGCAATGGGCGATGTTCCGGCGGTCGAGATAGGCGGTATGGGCTTCTCCTACGGCTCGAACCGCATCCTCGACTCCGTGGACCTGACGATCTGTCAGGGCGAGTTCGTCGGGGTGGTTGGCCCCAACGGTGGAGGGAAGACGACCCTCCTCAAGCTCATCCTCGGGCTCCTGACACCGGATACAGGCACGATCACGGTCCTAGGCAGACCGGCGCGGGAAGCCAGCCGGGAGGTCGGATACGTGCCTCAGCAGTTCGCCCCCGACCCGCGGTTCCCCATGACCCTTGGTGACGTGGTGCTCATGGGCCGGCTGGGGATGGCGAGGGGCTTCGGGCCCTTCAGCCGCAACGACCGCGGCCTGATGATGCAGGCCCTGGAAACGGTGGGCCTCGCGGATCGCGCCTCCGAGCCGTACGCGGACCTCTCCGGGGGCCAGCGGCAGCGGGCCCTGATTGCTCGCGCCGTCGTCTCCGAGTCCCGTCTCCTCGTCCTGGATGAGCCCACTGTGGGGCTGGACCCCGGCATCGAACGCGAGGTGCTGGCCCTCCTGCGCCGCCTCAATGAGACGATGACGATCATCCTGGTCACCCACGACCTGACCTTCGTCACCGATAGCCTTGAGACGGTGCTCTGCGTGAGCAACGGGTCCGTCGTCCGTCATCCCACCGTGGCCCTGCATGACCTGACGTCCGATCTGCTGACCGACCTCCTAGGCGGCGACGTCCGAGCCGTCCGGCACGACCACCGATGGACCGACGCGGGGGGCCCTTGATGGGGTTCCTCGGCGCGCTCATGGAGCACGGATTCCTGCAGAGGGCGGTCGCGACGGGCCTCCTGGCAAGCGTGGCGTGCGGCGTGGTGGGCTCCTACATCGTTGCGCGACGGATCACCTACGTCGCCGGAGGCATTGCCCATTGCCTGCTCGCGGGGCTTGGGATCGCCCGCTACCTCCAGGTCGTCCAGGGGTGGGAGTGGCTGCATCCGCTCTACGGGGCGCTCGCCGTGGCCCTCCTGACGGCCGTGGTGATCGGCTGGGTCAGCCTCCATTGGACAGAGCGCGAGGATACGGTTATCAGCGCCCTGTGGGCGGTGGGAATGGCAACGGGCGTGCTCTTCATCGCCCGGACGCCCGGCTACAGCCAGGACCTGATGAGCTACCTGTTCGGTAACATCCTCATGGTGTCTCCCGCGGAACTCTGGCTGATCGCCCTGCTCGATCTCGTCGTCATCAGCCTCGCGTTGGTCTGGTACAACCAGCTAACGGCCGTCTGCTTCGACCCCCAGTTCGCGCGCTTGAGGGGCCTACGGGTCGAGGCGCTCTACATCCTGCTCCTCTGCCTGACAGCCCTCACCGTGGTCGTGCTCGTCACCGCCGTGGGGCTCGTCCTCGTGATCGCTCTCCTGGCGCTGCCCGCCGCCGCTGCCGGCCGCCTATCCCGGTCGCTGTGGCAGATGATGCTGGGGGCAGCGGCGCTCACAGCCCTGTGCAGCGTGGGAGGCATCGCCGCGAGCTACTCGACGGACCTCCCCTCGGGCGCCACGACGATACTGCTCGCCGCGGCCGGGTACCTGGCGGCCGTGGCCGTGGGCTACATCCGGGACCGCTACGTGCGGCAGCATTGACCGCAGGGCAAGCCCGGCCAGGGGCCGAACCTCCCGTGAAGGAGCGTGGTCACCGATGATGGGCCACAGACGGGCGGCGACGCCATGCTGATCTGGCGAGTCCTATCCGCGGTCGTCGGCATACCACTGGTCGTCGCGGCCGTTGTCGTCGGCGGGCCGGTCCTGCTGCTGTTCGTGCTGATCCTGGCGCTTCTCGCCGCGCACGAGTTCATCACGAAGTGCCGGGCGGCGGGGATCAACGTGCCCGGCGTTATCGTGTACCCCGTCGTGTTCGTCGCGCCGACCCTCGCCTTCGCGTGGACGGAGCCACCCCTGCTGCCCGTTCTACAGGGCGCGATCACCCTGTCGGGCGGCGAGATGGCGCTGGCCCTCCTCGCCACCATGCTCTACCTCGGCATCGGCTCACTCCTGTTCGGGATCGTCCGGTACCACCGAGACCAGAGCATCCAGGTGGTTCGCGATGTGGGCGCCACAGCATTGGGGGGCCTCTACATTGCCATTCCGTGGAGCTTCGTGGTGCTCGTCCGGACATTCCCCTATGTTGGAGCCGCTGCCGAGGGGGCGCTGCGGCTCGAGACGGGCGCGAAACTGCTTCTCTTCGTGTTCCTGGTCACCTGGGCGACGGACGTCACCGCCTACTTCGTGGGGCGCTCGGTCGGGAAGCGGAAGCTCACGCCGGTCAGCCCCAACAAGACCTTCGAGGGGGCGGTGGGCGGCCTAGTCGGGGCAATAGCCGCGGGGATGTGCGCGGGCGTGGTTCTTGGGCTTCCGTTATCCTTCACGTGGGCTGCCGCGCTGCTTCTGGGTGTGATGGGCCAGATGGGCGACTTGGCGAAGTCCATCCTAAAACGGGACCTAGGCACCAAGGACTTCGGGTCGCTCATTCCCGGCCACGGTGGCTCACTGGACCGCTTCGACAGCCTGATGGTCAACGCGCCCATCGCCTTCTTCTGCGCCCTGGCTGTCTTTGGCGGATAGGGTCGGCGGCCGTGGCGGGCTAAGCCCAGCCTACGTACATCATCGCCATCGTTACCCACCACTGGACGCCGATGAAGGTCCCCGCGAGCATGGGGCTGCGCGTGAGGCTGTTCATGAAGCAGGTGAGCAGTCCGTTCACTGCCCCCACCGCGGCGTACGTCGTGGCGGCGCTCAAATCACCCGCGAAGTGGGCTAGGCGGCTCGGGAACCGAGGCACACAGAAGTGCAGCCAGGCGTAGACGACGGAGACCAGAAGCGCCGCTCCTATGGGACCGAGGGGCCCGCGGGGTCTGGTGAGTATCCATCGGAGCATGCCCGCGTAGACGATGGCCTCGAGCACCCCCGCCATCAGCACGAGGGGGAGAAAACCGAGCAGGCCCGAGAGGGCGGGCAAGCCCTCTCCCAGGCTCGCGACGTACCCCTGGAAGACCTCAGTGCCCGTCCACGGCGTGTAGCGGCTGCCCAGACCCCTGGCAACCCCTGCTGCAGCCCCCAGACCCACCCCTAGCAGGGCGTGCCAAGCACGGTTCTTCCGGTCGATGACGAGCTCCTCATTGAAGGCAGGCGATAGGAGTAGGAAGATGAACGCGGCCAGGGCCAGCCCGAACCGCACGGCCACGGTGCCAGCGTCCGAGGGGTACGCCCCGATGACAAGCGGCACGAAGACCGTCGCCGCCAGGAGGATCCTCATCGACCAGGAGAGACGCCGCGCTCGGATCTGCTCCGCCGTGCGGCCAAGCCGGGCAACCTCGAGGGTACGGCGGGACCTCCGGCTCGGCGAGGCCGCCTTCTGAGGGCTCTTGGGACCACGATTGTGAGGTTTCTTGGACTTACGGGGCATTCCCGGTGGCTCCTCTGATGCCAAGTTCCCCGTAGGCACCCTGCGGTCCCTCCTGACTTCTCTGGGCAGGTTGCCCTGGGCTGGGCGCGAATCGGTGAAGCGATGACTCCCGACAGCCTCTACCTCCGAGACGCGGCGCGTCGCCCACGCGAACCCGGCATCAGCCAGCTTGACAAGGTGCCCATCCTAGAGTGTGGCGAGCCTCTGGTGGACGTCCGCCAGGTCTGCCACGGGATGCGGGTCAGCGCTCCTCTGCCTTGGCTGCGCCTAACCGTCTGCGGGATGCTCCAACGGGCCTCGGACAGCCTCCCATCGCAGCTAACTCTGCTGGTAGCGACGGGGCTGCGCACCATGGACATGCAGGCTGCGGGGTACTCCACCTACCGGGAGAGCCTGAAAGAGGCACACCCGAACTGGCCCCAGAGCACGCTGAACCGGGAGGCGAACCGGTTCTTCCACCCTCCCCATGCCAAGGCGCCGCCCGGCCACACGACAGGAGGCGCGGTCGATGTCCGGCTGCTCGCCGACGGCGACGAGTTGGACATGTGGAGCACCCTCCTCGCCACCGATGCGAGGACGTGGCACACCTTCCACCGTGGGCTCACTCCCCAGGCGCGAGAGGGCCGGCAGATCCTCTATGACGCGATGGTGGGCGCAGGCTTCTCGAACTGCTACGACGAGTGGTGGCACTACTCGTATGGCGATAGCGGCTGGGCGTGCCGCCTCGATCGCCCTCACGCCGTCTACGGCCAAGTGGCCGAAGAGGACTACCCCCCGGAGCTTCTCGCCGAGGTGCGGAAGCTCCGCAAGACGGGCAAGCTGACCAGACTCATGAGGTCGCGCAAGTAGACGTGACCTCGCCGAGCCGGTCCGCTGCCGCAATGAAGGAGCGTGGTACCCATGGTCAAAGCCCACCGCTGGCTCATCGCCTGCGCCGTCGTGGCTCTGCTGGTCGGGGGCAGCCAGGCTGCGGAGCTGCGGGCTCTGGTGCTCTCAGGCGCCAACAACCATGACTGGCAGACGACTACCCCCGAGATCGTGCGGCAACTCGAGGCGACGGGCCTGTTCGAGGTGGATGTCACCAATGACCCGGGCAGCCTCTCAGCGGCGGAGATCCGTCGGTACGACGTCCTGGTGAACAACTACTACGGACCCGAATGGAGCGAGCCGACTCGCCAAGCGGCCCTGGATTACCTCGCCGATGGCGGCGGCATGGTCGTCATCCATGCCGCGGACAACGCCTTCCCCGGCTGGGTCGAGTTCGAGAGCCTGATCGGCGTCGCGTGGCGCGGTGGGGCGGGCCACGGAACCTACCACCGGTATATGGTCACTATCGACGATCCCCAGCACCCGATCCTGAAGGGCGTACCTCACTTCCTCCATGCTCCGGACGAGCTCTACCATAACCTTACCTGGGGCGAGGGGAGTAAGGCTGTGGTTATCGCCTCGGCCTACTCGCGGCCGGAGGAGAGCGGCACGGGCAGGGTGGAACCCATGCTCCTGGTCAACCACTGGGGGAAGGGCCGGATGTTCCACACGGTCATGGGCCACGACGTGCCAACGCTGCAGGGCTTCTACCACACGCTGATTCTACAGAGGGGCGCCGAATGGGCGGCGACAGGCCGCGTCACTCAGGCGCTGCCGGCGGACATGCCCCAGGAGTCGTGGATCGATCCGGAAGCGGACGCCCCCTCACAGGTGGAGCAGTGGGTCGGTCTGGGCGTTCCCGAGGGTCTCGCCAGGCGCGTTGCTAACGCCGCCAGTGGCGGAGACAGGGCTCGGGCGCTGATCGAGGTACTCCGAGCCGACGCGCCGGCCGCCCAGACGGTGGCCCGCCAGAAGCTTATCTGGCTCGGAGCCGACGCGGTGGATGCCATGGTGGAGGCCGCCGGTGGCGATCTCACCGAGGTGATGCAGACCGACCTCACCACGATGGCGAACCGCTCCCGTCGGGTAGTGTCGGCCCTGACCTCCCATGCCCACGGGGAGCGGAGCGATCTCGCTCTCTCAGCCCTCGCGGCGGCTGGCGAGCCGGGCGCCGTGGACGTGTTCGCGAGCCTGCTGGACGACACGGGAGCGGCCGGCTTGGCTCTGGACGCCCTCGCGCGGACACCCGGGCGGGAGGCGACCGAGGCCCTGATGCGCGCCACGTACCGCGCTGATGACGAGCAACTCGTACGCCTGCTGCGGGCTCTCGGTGAGCGAGCCGACGGGCGCGCCGCGCCAGTGTTGGTTCGGCATTCACGGGACCGGCGCGACGCGGTTCGCCACGCCGCCCTGCAGGCGCTCGGCGGTCTCCCAACGGCCTCGTCAGAGGTCGCGCTCAGGGCCGCCTACTCGGCCGAACCTACTGCGGCGGCGGGGCTCCCGCTCATGAGCATCGCGCAGGCGTACGGCCGCGAGGGGCAGGCGCGGCGCGCCTTGGACCTTGTGAGACTGGTGCTGAGCCAGGGCGTGTGGGAGGGCCAGCAGGTCGCGGCGTTGGAGGCGCTTGCCGCCGTCGACGACGTGGGAGCCTTCGAGCTCGCATCGGGCTATGTGGCCGATGGTGCGCCGGCCGTGGCCGTGGCAGCCATCGACGCAGTCGCCGCCCAGAGCAACTCGGAGGCGGATGGCACGTTGATCGGCCTGTTGAGCAGTCCCGATGAGGACATCCGCAACCGCGCGGCGCTCCATCTGGCGATCCGTGCCTCGGATGAGGGAGCCGCCGCCCTGGGCGCCGTGGCGCGCGACCCGTTGGGCTCGGACGCCGGGCGCATTGCAGCGGCCCAGTCGCTTGCGGGCATGGCGACGCGCGCCGCCGCTGAGGCGCTACTGGCCTCCCTAGACACGGAACCCGAGGCGGTCCGATCCGCGGTCGTTGGCGCTGCCGAGAAGGCGGCGACCCGCCTGGCCCAGGGGCCGCATAGTGACTTCGCCCGAACGATCGCCGGGCAGCTCCTCGCCGGCGACGCGACCGCCGCACGCGCGGGTCTGAGGATCCTGGCGTCCAAGGCCGACCCCAGCGACGAAGGCGTGATCCGGCAGCACCTCGCGGCGGCGGACCAGGACACGGCGCGCACCGCCATCGTGGCCGCCGTCGCCCTGGCTCGCTCCCTTCGCGAGGCTGCTGAGGAGCAACGCGCCACCGACCTTCTGGTCGCGGCCCTCGAGGCGCTCCCTGCGGAGGCCGCGAACCTCGGTGTGACGGCTGAGCTCGAGACCCTCGGCGCGGGTTCCGGCCTGGCGCGTCAGCAGGGGTTCCTGACCAGTTTCCACCTCATCGGCCCGTTCCCCAACCCGGAGGGGGCGGGTTTTAGTGCGGTGTATCCGCCGGAGGAGGGCGTGGACCTCGGGGCGCCCATCGCCTTTGAGGGCGCCGACCTAACCTGGACCCCCTTCGAGATAGGCAACCCGTCCGGCGTCGCCGACCTCGCTCCCGTCGTGTCCTCGAGCCAGGACGTCGTGGTCTACGCCTATACCGAGTTCTCGGTCCATGCCGCGATGGATGCGGTGCTCAAGCTGGGGAGCGATGATGGCATTGTGGCGTGGCTGAACGGAGAGCGCATCCATGGAGCGGACGCCGCTCGCCCCGTGCAGGTGGACCAGGATGTCGTTGATGTCCGTCTGAAGCAAGGTACGAACACGGTTCTACTCAAGATCACCCAAGGAGGTGGGAACTTTGGCTTCGTTGCCCGACTCGTCGATACCGAGGGGCGGCCTGTCATCCGGCCGTAGCCTCACCCGCAGGGGGTTCCTGGGGGTGCTGGGCGGAACGGTGCTCGCTGGCAGCGTGGCTCATGCCCAACGGCGCGGGCCTATCGGCGTGAGTTGCTGCGCGTACTCGCTGCGCGCCCTGCTCCAGGCGGATCCGCCCGAGATGGACCTGTTCGACTTCCTCGACTACGCCAAGGACATTGGCCTGGATGGCGTCGAGCTGACCTCTTACTACTTCCCTGGGGAGTTCGATGACAGCTACCTCGATCGGTTGAAGAGCCGCTGCGCTGAACTGGGCCTGGTAATCACGGGCGGCGCTGTGGGCAACCGCTTCACGACCCCGCCAGGGGAGGAGCGCGACAAGCAGATCGATGCCGTGAAGACGTGGCTTCGCCACTACCAACGCTTGGGCGCTCCACTCATGCGCGTCTTCGCGGGCGACGCCCCTGAGGGGGTCGACGCCGATCGGGCGCGGACGTGGGTCGTCGAGTGTGCGAAGGAGTGCCTCCCCACGGCGCGTGAGGCGGGAGTCGTCATGGCGCTGGAGAACCACGGGGGGGTGACCAGCGATGCCGACGGCATGCTGCAGATACTGCGCGGCGTTTCGTCGCGTTGGTTCAAGGCGAACCTGGACACAGGGAACTTCCGTACGGCGGATCCGTACGGCGAGATGGCCCGAATCGCGCGGCTCAGCGTGAACTGCCATGGGAAGGTCTCCGTCAGCCCTGCCGGTCGCCCTTCGGCGCCCACCGACTACGCGCGCGTTGTGGCGATCCTGCGTGACGCCGGTTACAGGGGCTACATCTCGGTGGAGTACGAGGGTTCAGAGCCCCCGAGGGAAGGCGTCAGGGCTGAAGTGGAGCGGATCAAGGCGGCTCTGTAAGCCAATGAACGAGCGTGGGTGAATGTTAGGCAACCCTAACTCCAGGTGCTAGTATTCCTCCATGGACGCGGACAGATTCCGCTGGAGCCGCGTTCGAGGAGGCGAAGCTCGTGGCGGAGGCCCTGGTCTTCTTTGGTCTGGTTCTCCTCGGCGGAGCGGCAGATCAGCGAGCTGAAGGGTGGGGGAGCCTATAGTGGCGCGGGATCGTCGCCCATCACCCTAACCTCGGGCTCCAGCTCGACGCCCATGCGCTCGCGTACGGTGCGCTGAACGAGCTCGATGAGGGCTAAGACGTCAGCCGCGGTGGCGCCCCCCGTGTTGACGATGAAGCCGGCGTGCTTCTCGCTCACCACGGCCCCACCCACGCGCGCTCGCCCCTTGAGACCTGCCGCCTCGATCAGCCGGCCAGCGTAGTCCCCCGGCGGGCGTTTGAACACCGAGCCGGCGCTGGGTAGGTCCAGAGGCTGGGCCTGGCGGCGGCTCTCGAGAATCTCCTGATGCCGACGCTCGATCGCCTCTCGGGAACCCGGCTCAAGCTGGAGTGTCGCCTCCAACACGATGTCGCCGGTGCCCTGGAGGGCGGATTCGCGATAGCCGAAGGCCAACTCGGATGCCTGCCATGTGCGGAACTCGCACTGGCACGTGAGGGTCGTGACGCTGACGACCACGTCAGCCATGGTGCCGCCGTGAGCCCCAGCATTCATGAAGACGGCTCCACCGACATTGCCCGGTATGCCCACGGCCCACTCCATCCCCGAGATGCCGGACTCGGCCGCGCGGAGGCTGACCTGACGCAGGAGGGCCCCAGCCTGCACGCTCATTCGGTGGCTCACGTGGTCCACCTCAATGTGCCCCATAGCGGGTCCGAGTCGGCACACGATGCCCCGGATGCCGCCATCGCGGACAAGCACGTTGGTGCCGGCGCCCAGCAAGGCGAAGGGCACCTTAGCCTGGAGCGCGAAGGACTTCAGTAAGCGGACGTGCTCAGGCGCGGAGGGGTCGGCAAGGACGTCGGCCGGGCCGCCGACGCGGAAGGACGTGTGGTCGCACATCGGCTCATGGGCACGGACGCGGAATCCGTGTTCCTGCCCCAGGGCGACAACGGCGTCAATGTAGGCTGGATCAGGCACGGGGCACCTCCCGTGCGCGCGGAGAGGCGAGAATGAACCTACCGACCGAGGCCACCTGCCTCGCTGATGTGCTGCGGGCGCTGGAGGCGTTCCATGCGCCCCTGGTGCACTTCGGGCAGACCGTGTTCTGGGATGAGCCGACCAAGGCACTCCTCCTGCCGACAATGCGTGAGGCCGGCGTCTCCCTGCCTGTATGGGCCGGGGTACATGACACCGACTACTTCAGCAAGCTGCCTCCGGCGCCGGGCCTCGAGGGGCCCGCCGCCGTGCTGCCCGCCAACGATGGCACGACGCGCGATCTCTGGGCCGCTGCCGGCGAGTGCGCCATCCCCTTCGGCGGAGAGCATCGAGTCACCCTCCGGTTCCTCTCCCGCCACGGCGTGCCCGTCTCCCGACTCATCGAACTCACCCCTGGCGGTCGCGAAGCCTTCATCGAGACCTACACCGAGGCCTACGGATGGCGGGGCCTGGCCCGGATCGGCGGCGAGGACATCACGGCCAGAGACGTGCTGACCCGGGAGATCGGGGAGTACCTTCAGGAGCTACTGCGATGGGCCCTCCAGGGAAGCCTCGACATGGTTGCGGATGTGGAGACGCGGCTCACAGCCGAGCATTACGCGTCCCGGATGCTACGACGACTCGACCTGGCCGTGCAAGCCCACGCGGACGAGTCCCTCACCGAGTGCTTTCGGACCATCCTGGGGCACGTCATCGGCCAACTCGCCGGAGGCAGACCCGACGCGCTCACCATCACCGCCTCGAGCATCGAGATGCGTTTCAACCGGGCCACGTGTGGCCGCAGACGCTTCGAGCCTCTGGAACCCTTCCTCGACCCGGCGACGCGCGATGCCGCGCGGCAAGCCTATGACCGTGCGGTGGCCCACACGGGGATCTACTCCCTCGACGACTTCGGAGAAGGCGCCCTGCCCTTCGACTTGGTCGTCCCGGGCCGGGGACGCGGCTCATTGCGGTGCACACGGACCGAGGCCTACGTGGATCTGCCCGAAGGCTCGGTGATGCTGGGTTCAGCTCGCGGCCTCACGAAACGTGAGCAGCTCGCAGCCCTCGTGGTACGCCGGTTCGGCCCCGACTGCGCGTTGGTCGGGAAGGCGCTCGTCTTCCCGCTGATGCTGCTGTCAGAGACGGTCATGGTGCTAGCCGAGACCGGCTCGGCCTACGTGTCGACGGGCACGCGCCGACTCGCCGAGGGCTTGCGGGACGCGGGCATCAGGCTCACGACCCACCCGGTGTTGCGTCTGCGTTACCACACGTTCAGCTCCATGGGCGCTATGGACTGCGAGCTTGCGCTGCCGGAACATCTGGCAGATGCCTTCGGGCAGACGCACATCACGTCGCGCGAGTTCGCGGAGCGGTGGCACGACGTCGTCGCTCAGGCCAGGAGCGTCTTGGAGCGTCTGAGGGAGTGTCCGGGACCGGGCGCAGTCCTGGAGATCATGGCGGCGAAGGGCCCCAAACATGCCGAGCGGCTCAGGAAGCACGAGTGCGTGCGCCGTCGGATGCGCGAGCATGGCCGGGTCCTGGCTCACATGAGTGGCGAGTTGCGGAGCCTGGCGGCCGAGGCGAAAGAGCTCGGGAGACGGGTGCGCGAGCTGGAGGCCCAGTCCGGAAGCATCCGGCGCGAGCGGCTCAAGCCGCTCTGGGCGGCCCTCGACAATACGAGCTCACCCGAGATAAGGGACGCGCTACAGCGCGAGATCGATGCACTCGAGGTCGAACGCGGCGCCCTTCAGGGCAGCATCCAAGACCTGAAGCTGAAGGCCCATGAGATGGGGCAGCAGTGGGGTCGGCAGCGCCGGGCCATCGTCTCCGAGCAGCGAACAGGGCTGTCCTCGGTCATTCATGATGAGACCCACGTCATCGAGGACGCCGCCGCATGGGAGCGTCTTCGCCTCGTGCGCTCCGCCTACCTGACGACCCAGCTCGAGGCGGCCGACCGCCGGCCGTCGGGATGGTGGTTCCCCCTCCTGTCGCGACAAGCAGGCGCGGGCGAATGGTACGCGGAGGTCAGCCGCCGGACCGAGGGCTGGCTGGAGATCCTCTGCGAGGAATTCCTGCCTGAGACCGGCGGATCCGAATCGACCGAGGAGCCCGGGCTATGACGGCGCTCCCTTTCGAGAAGGTCGAGGGCCTGGGCAACCACTTCGTGCTGATCGACGAGGTTCGCAGTGGCCCCCGCGACTGGTCCGACCTGGCCCCCTCCCTCTGCGCTCACGGCACTGGTATCGGCGGCGACGGGCTTCTGGTGGTCGGTGAACCGAAGTCCTCGGGAGCCCTGCGTCGTATGCGCATGTTCAACCCAGATGGCTCTGAGGACATGTGCGGCAACGGTCTCCGCTGTGTCGCGCACATCGCCGTTGCCCGATATGCGCCCCACGATGAAGGTGCTTGGATCATCGACACCATCGCGGGGCCGCGCGAGGTTCAGGTCACTGACGCTCAGTCGGAGACGGCCACTGTCCGCGCCTCCCTTGGTCACCCTGTTCTATCCCCCACTGATATGCCGGCTCGGGTGGGAGAGGGACCAATGATTGACCAGGAGTTCGTGATGGGCAACGACCGCGTCACGGTGAGCTTGGTATCCATGGGCACGCCTCATTGCGTCATCTTCGGACCGCCGCCCGATGAGGCCACCTTTTCGCGCCTGAGTCCCGTTCTGGAGAAGGACCCCCGCTTCCCAGAGAGCATATCTGTCATGTGGGCCACCGTGGTGGGTCCCCACGAAGTACGGCTGAGGATCTGGGAACGGGCGGTGGGCGAGACGCGGGCCTGCGGCACGGGGGCCGCCGCATCTGCTGTTGCCGGTATCCTCACAGGAAGGCTCGAGAGTCCGGTGCGCGTACTGATGCCAGGTGGGGGACTGGCCATCGAGTGGCCCAGTCAGCACTCAGAGGTGCATCAAGAAGGGCCCTCCCGTCGGGTGTACGGCGGCGAGTTTCTCGTGTATTATTGAAAGCCGTCTACCAACGCGAAACGTCGGGGCCCTACAGGCGTCAGTCTAGGTTGACGAACGGTAGAGCAGGAGGGGCGCTGAATGGCGCCTTGCCAGGGCAAAAAGCCGCACAGGGGAGCGACAGGCGCCTACGTCCTGTGCGTTTTCCTCGTGCTGCTATTGGCCGCAGCCCCATGCTGCGCGCAGTCGGACCAGCCCGGCGATCCTGAGGCCGACGATGTCCTCCCCCTCTTCAGCGCCCAGGTGCTCTCCCGAGCCGCGCTCTATATAGGGGTGACCGTCGTCTGTGTGGCCGTCTTCAGTCTAGTCTTCCTCAAGTGCTGGCATGACGTGAACCGGGCGCTTGAGGATTCCGGTTCTCCCCCGGCCGAAGATGCCGCCGAGGAAGCCAAGGCCGCGCCCTAGGGCGGGCAGCCGTGCACGGGGCGAGGATGCCGCCGATGGACCCCACCACCGCCAATCGGAGACCTGTCGCACGCGTGATCGGCATCACGGGCGCCGCGCTGGTTGCCTTGGGCCTCATCGGTTTCGCGGCGCCACTGCTGTCGGATCTCATGGGAGCCGTGTGGCAGGGCGATCTCGAGAACGAGCTTGAGCGAGCCGTGGGGCTCCGGCGGTGGCGCGGCATGGAGGCTGGGGTGGGCGGGCGAGGCGTGACCGCCACGGTCGCCCTTCAGATGAAGCCCGCCACCCCGCGCCGAACCCACCCGTCGGGGCGTGACCTGGGCACCGGCGACCCTCTCGGGCGGCTCGAGATCCCGTCCATAGGGCTGTCAGCTGTGGTCGTGAGCGGCGTGGAGCCCGAGCACTTGGCGAAGGGACCCGGCCACTACCCATCCACCCCGATGCCAGGTCAGCGGGGCAACGTGTGCATCGCGGGCCACCGGGTCACCTTCGGTCACCCCTTCCGGCGTCTGGACGAGTTGTCCGTTGGCGATCGCATCGTGTTCGATGTGGACGGCCTGCCCTACGCCTATACCGTCGCCGAGGTGTACGCCGTGCCTCGCAACGACAACTCACCGCTGGAACCAACCGAGTCGGAGACCCTCACGCTAACCACGTGCCACCCCCCTCACGGCAGCGCAGAGAGGCTCATCGTCCGCGCCAGGGGCACGGATGAGGACCCCATCGACGCCTGGCTCATGGGCGATGACGCACAGGTGCCGTAGCGCCGACTGTAGGGACTCGATGGCCTGAGTGGGTGAGTTATCCTCGCCCATGCATGAACAAACCGCGTGACCCAGGCTTTGGAGCACTGAAGCGATCGCTTACTCGGGAGCGGTGTGTCCGTTGAATTGCTCCATGTGCCTGAGATCCAACCCGCCCTGGGCGAATGCCTGCTCGGCGTGCGGCGCTGAACTCGCCAGCGGCGACTACCAACCGCCGGAGTGGCTGATGACGCCCCGCGGATCTGAGCCGCCGATCTTCGCGATGCGGCGGCGCCGCCGGCGGCGCCAGTGGTGGGGGCTCGGTCTGCTCCTCCTGATCTGCGCCGGGGCGGCATACGGCTGGTACGCCCGTAGCATACTCACTCAGCCGCCGATGGGACCCTACTCCTCCGACGCGGGCCTGGCGTCCGACTGGCAGCCCGAGGCGCCGATCCCATCAGCCGGGCCCGAAAGTACGCCCGAGAGCGAGACAGATGGCACCTCCGAGAGCGAACCCGCCACCGGCGAGGGAGAACCCGTCGGCGGCGAGTCTGAGCCTGCAGGTGTTGCAGGAGCGGCGTCGGGGACGAAGCCCAAGGCTGGTGCTACGGGAGCCAAGCGGCCGGGCAAGACCCTCGGGGCGCCCTCGGGCGGCCGCGCTCCGGGCGGCAAGACGCCTAGGGATACGGCTGGGGCCGGGGCCACTAGCGTCGTCACCGTGTCCGAGCCTCCCCCGGCCGGAGTCGATACAAAGACCTGGGAGAAGGATGGGTCCGTTATGGTCCGGGTCCCAGGCGGCAGCTTCCAGATGGGCGCGAAGTCCGGCGAAGCGGCCGAAGGGCCACCCCACAGCGTGACACTCCCCACTTTCTGGATCGATCGCAACGAGGTCACGAACAGGCAGTACAAGCGCTTTGTAGACGCGACCAACCGTCCCGTGCCGTACGTGGCCGAGGCATGGGCCGCGCCCCACAACTGGGACCGCGCGGCGCGCACCTACCCCGAGGGGCAGGGCGACATGCCGGTCGTGCTTGTGTCATGGGATGACGCTGCGGCCTACGCGCGCTGGGCGGGCAAGCGCCTGCCGACCGAGGCGGAGTGGGAGTACGCCGCCCGAGGATCGAAGGCAACCGCGTACCCATGGGGCGACGAATGGGACTCGGCCCGCTGCAACTCCCTCGCGTCGGATCCCTTCGATGAGACCCCGGCGCCGGTCGGATCGTTTCCCCGGGGCGCGTCGTGGTGCGGCGCCCTCGACATGGCCGGCAACGTGTGGGAGTGGGTGGCTGACTGGTTCGCCGCTGACTACTATGCGGCATCGCCTGCCAGCTCACCCGCTGGCCCCGCTACCGGCAGGTACCGCTGTATGCGCGGCGGCAGTTGGGGAAGCCCCAGCGAACTGTGCCGCTCCTACTCCCGCGGGTTCCGGCCACCCTACGCTCGCAGCGACGCGGCCGGCTTCCGCTGCGCTGCCGACGATTAGCCGAGCGGCCGCCCGTTCCGGCGCGACAGCCGCTCGGCATGCTCGCACCGCTACTCCAGCGGGAACGCCACGCGAGCGCCCAGCTCGTCCGACCGGTAGCACCCCTCTAGCATCTCCGTCAGGTTCCGGCCATCCCGGACGGTGATCGTCATGTCGGTGTCGTTCAGGATGGCTGACAACCACTGGTCCATAGGGCTGGGTGGCGCCTCGGGGAGCTCGACCTCGGGATCGCCAGGGGCCTGCAGGACGGGACCGCGGCCCGCCGTGCGGATGCCCGCGTAGCCCTCGGTGCCGTAGACCTCGATGGGGTTAGGTCCGCGACGCTGCACCCATGCGCACTCCATGGTGCCCAGGGCTCCCGACTCGAACTCAACGACGCCCACGGCGTTGTCATCGACGGTGGGGTAGGTGCCCGAGAACGAGTTCATCTGCGCGACTACCGACTTCGGCGGGCCGCCCAGCCAGCGGGTGATGTCGACGGTGTGGCACCCCAGGTCGAACAGACCGCCGCCGCCCGCGGCTTCCTTGTCGGCGAACCAAGCATTGTGCCCGCCAAACCAGTGGTCCAGGGCGGCTTGGTGGGCGATGCGCGTGCGGATATAGGTCACGTCGCCCAGGATGCCGCTGTCGACGACACCACGCAGCCAGAGAACCTGAGGGTCGCATCGCGAGGGTAGGGAGATCATGAACTTGATCCCACTCCCCTCGACAGCCTCCACCACGCGGTCGGCGTCGGCCACCGTCACTGTCAGCGCTTTCTCGGTGAAGATGTGCTTGCCGGCGTTCACCGCGGCGAAGTAGACCTCGTGGTGGTTGTTCGTCATGGAGTTCACCACGACGGCATCCACGTCATCACGTCCGACCGCGACCTCTAGCGAGGGCTCATAAGGCACTCCGTAGTGGTCAGCCCGGTCACGCCCGCGCTCAGGGACCTCGTCCCATACGACGCGGATCTGCGTCCGCGGGTCCTCGGTCACGGCGTCGGCATAGCCTCCGGCGTGAACGTGTGCGAAGCTGAGCATGGCGACACCGAGGGGCTTGTCGGGAGCCCTCCCGACCAAGGATGCTCGGTGGGCTATCATCGAAGGGGTTACGACGGGCATAGCGGGCAGCACCTCTCCAGAAGCATGATAGGGTCTGTGACCACTAACACTTCCGCGCCGAGCGCGTCATCTCCTGGGCGCGCCGTAAGTTGCCAGGGAACCTCGGCTTGACTCGACTAGGCCATTGGTGTTGACTCCGGGCGAAGGTGGGGAAGGGCCCCTCGTCTACGCCCTCCCATCGGCAAGGCCCCAGAAACGGTCAGGCGGCCGAACATCGGAGGAACACCGTGAGTTCGGCCCCAACGGACCAAAACTACCTCGACCGGCGCACCTTCGTGGTCGGGGTCATCAACGGCAGCCTCTTCAACGCCTCCGCTCGCTTCATGGACGCCACCGTGGTGCTCTCGCCCCTTGCCGAGCGCCTGGTCGGCTCCGAGACCCTGGTCGGTCTGCTCCAGATGTCCAGCAAGATCGGGTGGATGTGGCCCACCCTCTTCATGCCATACATCCTCGAGGGTGTGGGGCGGCGCATGCCGTGGTACCGCGGCTCCGCTGGCGTGCGGATGCTCGCGATCTGGGGGGCTGTTCTTGTCCTGTTCTCAGGGATCACGGGCCACTCCCCAATGACCGCCTTCTCCCTCCTGGCCCTGGCCATGTTCCTGAGCAGCACCTTCGGCGGCGTAAGCTGGATCCCGTTCATGGACGTGGTAGCCAAGGGAGTGCCGGCGAACAAGCGCGGCCTGCTGTGGGGCCTGAGACAGGGCATCGCGGGGGTCTTGGGTGTCGGCTTCGCGACTTTGGCGACCTACATCCTCAGCCCCGACCGAGGCCTCCCCTTTCCCCGCGCCTACGCGTGGCTGTTCCTCATCGCCGCCGTCGCCCAGACCATGGCGCTGGGCGCCTTCTGCATGGCGCGGGAGCCCGCGGTGGAGAGCAAGCCGAGGCGCATGACCTTCGGGATGCACATGTCACGCTACCCACGGATAATGTCTCGCGACGACGCGTTCCGCTCCTTCGCCGTCTCGCGCATTGGGGTCGGCGTAGCCCTCATGGGCCTGGAGTTTCTTGCTATCTGCGCCCAGAAGAACTTCGGCCTGACCGATACCCAGACGAACGCCTGGCTCCTCCCAATCGCCCTGTCAGGGGCCATCTACCCATTCCTGTGGGGCTACCTGAGCGATCGTTTCGGCAGTCGCACCCTCCTACGAGCGACAGGCGCCCTCGTCGCCGTCCATGCCGCGCTCCCCCTGATCGCCCTCACCATGGCGCGCGGTTACCACGTCGCTCCCTGGCTGGCGAACCTGCTCCTCGGAGGCTCGGTCGTGGTGGGCTACGCGGCGGTATCGTCGAACATGATCGCGTCCTCGAACTTCGTGCTGGAGATCGCGCGGCCGCACCAGCGTGACGGCTACCTGGGCCTCTACAACAGCCTGACCATCCCCCTCGCTTTCGCTTCGCTCCTAGCGGGGGTCATCTCCGACCACGTGTCGTACACCGCGCTCTACGGCGCTTGCCTGCTGGCTTCGACCGTCTCGATCTGGCTCGTATACGGCCGCCTGCCCGAGCCGCGGCCTGGCCTGGCTGATGAGGACCGGTCGGAGCGCCTGGGTCTGCTCGACCAGATCCGCGCCCGGATGTGGCCCAAGCCCGACCGCCGGGCCTAACCCGGGGCCGTCCGCTTGACCCTCGACAGACGCGCACGTAGACTCCGAGCGAGCCACTGCCACGCGGCTGGAGGTGACCCATGCGCGTCACTCTGATCTTCCGGACGGGCAAGAAGCCCCTGACCGGCGAGCTACGCGAGGAGACCTCCACCACCTATGAGATCCGCTATGTGGACAAGGACATGAAGTTCCGCCACGCCAGTGTCCCCAAGACCGAAGTCAAGGAAGTGCGGCCCCTCCTGGGTGGACTCCGGTGAGGCTGCCGAAAGGGCGGGTCGTCTGGGCTCTGGCCGCCCTGCTCGCCCCGCTGGTGCTCGCGGGATGCCCGCCGAATGACGGCAGCGGCGGCGCCTCGCCGGCACCCGTCGAGACGAGCTCCCGCGCAGGCGAGATAGACCTCGACCGCCGCGTCGAGCCCCTCATAGCTGATCTCCAGCGCTACCTGGACGGGTACGCCCGCGCGCGGCGCGAGCTGGGCGAGAGCTACGAGGCCGAGCCCCTACGCCGAAAGGGCAAGAGCCTCTACCTCGACTTCGACCGCGGGTCCGGAACGAGGACCGCGACTTGGCGCATCAGGGAACGCGATGGGTCCGTGAGCCTCGTGGTAGGCAATGACGAGGCGCGGGCCATCGCGGGGACCATCGGCAGCGCGAGCCCCTGAGCGCCGTGCTCACCACGGCTCGAAACCGGCTCGGTACTCCGCGGCGCGCCACTCCTCCGTCGCGGCCTCCTGGATGAGCGCGCTCAGAGCCCGCTGGGTCATGCGCTCCGCCGAATCCCACTGGCCCATCGCCTCGAACAGACCGGTCCAGTTCTCTGCGGGGCCCGCGTTGCAGAGCTGTATAAACTGGCATCCCACATCGTGCCACGCCCGGAAGTGCCCCTCCCACGCGAGCGTCGTCTCCGCCGAGGGGTTGGCGCACTCCAGATCCGAGTTCGCCAGGGGGCCCAGATCGCGGGCGCGCGCGAAGTAGCGCTCATCGAAGGCCTCGAGGCCAATCGCCGCCCCGTCCACGATGCCGAGGTGCCATCCGGGGCGCCCGTAGTCATCCAGCGGGTAACACGGCTGGGCCAGGATGTAGTTGAAGATCCGGTCGCGGAGGTCTGCCTCGCGCGAGCCCTTCGGACGAGGCTCCAGGGCATCCCGCAGCGTACGGCACACCATCTCCGCATAGCGCGCGTTGTTCTCATGCAGCCACTGGCGTTCGACGGGGCTCAAGCCATCTCGAGGGTCCAGAATCACGCCATCCGTTGCCGCGTCCTCAACCACGCAAGGGTTCACATCCAGGATGAGATCGGGTCGCAGGACGCCGTCGTTCGCGGCGGCGAAGCCGCCCGCCATCCAGTCGGTGATCCTCGGCCAGTACATCGGTTCATCATCGGTGACAACAGCGCGCAGTAGGTGACCGGTTGGGCCAGCCTGGACCTGGTTGACAACAGCGGCGGCGGTGCGCAGCCGGTCCACCTTGTAGGCGTTGAGCCTGTCGTCGTTCATCGTGAGCCAAGGGGTGCTGGACCAGATGTTCGGCACCGTCAGGCCGTAGCGCCGGTCGTAACTGCCCGGCGCGCGGGATTCCAGGTACTCCGCCAGGCCGGGATCATCGTAAGCGTCGTGCTCGCTCCAGCCGATCTGCTGGTACCGCACATCGCCGAAGCGTCCTCCCTCGCCGTCGGGCACATGGAGCGGCGTGTCCGCCCACCACGATGACAGCTGCAGCACCCAGGGGATGCCGTGGCGCGCGGCGAGGTCGGCGTAGGCTCGGATGTGCGCCTCCAGAGTGTCCACGTCCGGAGCGGCGTAGCCCACGATGGCGAGGAGGCCGGGCTGAACGTGCGGCGCCCCGCGAGAGACTGCCCGCACCCAGGCTTCCAGTCCGCGATCGACCTCGCGACTGTCGAAAGGGTGGGGAAGGGCGATCCGGGGCGCGATGATGAAGGGACGCAGCAGCCCGCGCCGGCGGGCCGTGTTGACCGGATCGGATATGACTCGGACCCGGTTGATCGCGAGCCCAGCTCCCGAGGTATCCACGAAGGTGAGGACGTGTGCCCCCGGCTCCGTGTCCGTGAGCTCGAATGAGTAGCTTATCGGCCCCGGGCCATCGCAGCGATGGCGGCGCGTGTGGACGGCGCGACCGTCGATCCGGACCTCGTATTCGATGTCGGCGAGGGTGCTGGCGTGAGTGTAGACCTCGCGCACCTCGACGTAGATGGGCGCCTCCGCCGGAACATCGACCCGGTAGGCGAAGGATCGGGGTGGCTCGGGTGGCTCAGGTCGCGGGGCGAAGGCCTGGAGTTCCTGGATCCGGCGTATCGATGGCTGGTGATCGGGTCCGCGCAGGCAATCGACCCGTATGGCGACGGCCTCGATGGGCTCGAACGCCGCGCTCCACTCCCCATCGGTGTTCCCGCGCACCTCAGCGACGGCCACCGCCGCATCAGGCGTCTCCAGCACCACGGTGAAGTCGCTCAGGGGATACGTGTCGCGAGTGAAGAGCCGCACCTCACCAACCAGGGCAGGCTCGGCGAACTCGACTCGGTACCAGGGCGTCCCCTCCTCGCGGTGGTCATTGCACCACTCGTACTCGCCCGCCCACGGCACGCCGTCGATGCCCGCCCAGAGGCAATCGCCGTAACTCGCTTCGCAGGAGCTCGCACTCGGTGCGGGTGAGCCCTCGCGACGGCGGTTCTCGCAGAGGTTCGCGCGGGGGAGATGAGTTGGGGCCAAGCTGCGGCCAAACAGGCGGAGGTTCCGCAGCCCGACACGATCTGAGTAGGCGACGGTGCGCGACGGGCCCTCCTCGACCAGGTACGCCGCATCGGGCCCAGCGACGATGGCCGAAGTGATCTCCGCGGCGGCGGGGAAGCATAGCCCCGCCGCCGCGGCCAACAGAACGGCCCGCGCCCAAGACGTTGTTCCGCGCACCACGCGCCTCCGGGTCACTTTGTGATAGAGGGGCCAGCCCCCGTCGGAGGCTGGCCCCAGTTAGTGGCTCATCTGGCTTGCCGAGGCTACTCCGTCGCCGCTTCCTCCGCCGGAGCCTCCTCGGTCAGGGTGGCTGCCGCGTTGGCGTCTGGCTCGACAGCGGCGTCATCCTCGGTCGGCTCGGCTGGCGCCTCGGGCTCTGCAGGCTCAACGGCCGGCGCCTCTGTGCCGAGTTCCGAGTCGGGGGTGTTCAGACCGAGCAGGAAGCCCTCGTGCCGCTCCTGCGCTGGCGTGGAGGTCATGAGCCCCGTCAGTTCCACGATCTTGCAGCCCTCGGGGAACTGGCGGCGAACCCACTTGCCGGCCTCCCGGCCCATCTTCACGTTAGCCCCGCCGATGTAGCAGGTGTAGTTGTCGCTGGCAATCTTCCGATCGAGGACAATGACGGGGATGCCCTCCTTCATGGCTTCCTCAACCGGCTCAGTCAGAGGCTGCGCCTCCAGCGGGCTAATGATAATGAGATCCACGCCCTGGTCGATGAACTCGCGCACATGGGCCTGCTGGGTCTCAGCCTTGCCCTGGGCATCCTTGAAGAGGACCTTGAGCTCCGGGTGATCCGCTGCCGCCGCCGCGATGTCGGCATCCATCTGCTTGCGCCACGGCTCCGCCAGATTGCACTGGCTCATGCCGATCAGGTACTGATCGCCCGAGAGCTGCGGCAGATCGCCCTCATCGAGGACGTCAGCGGTCTCCCAGCCCGGCATCTCATCGGGGGGCATCTCCTCGCCACCGCTGTCCACGTTCTCCGCGGTGATCAGCTTGGTGCCGAGAGCGATGTTCTGAGCGACCTTCTCCCCGCCGAGGATCCGGACGGCTGCCTTGATGGCCTCAGGGCCACCGCTGGGATAGTAGAACGTGACATCGAGCGATCCCTGGCGCACGTAGTTTATGCCTTCATGAGCGAGACCATCGATGCCGATGAACTTGATCTGCTCCTCTCGGCCCTCGCCCTCCTGCTGTGCGGCGAGGTACGCCCCATATGCGCTCGGGTCGTTGTGCCCGAACACCACATGAATCTCGGGCTGAGTCGATAGCGCCGAGTTCATCTCCTTGGTCGCGGCCTCTTGCTGCCAGCCGCAGTCCGCGTTGAAGACGCACTCGTACCCCTCGGGGTACGCCAGCGCCTCGGGGGCGCCCGCATCGGTGCCAGCGGGCCCAGCCCCGGTCGAAACGACTGTCTGGGTTCCACCAGCGTCTCCGCGCTCCGGAGCGCTGCAGCCTGCCAGCACTGCGGCCACCATGGCGAATGCCATGGCAACGGTGATCATGCCTCGCGTGCTCATGTCCGTTCCCTCTCCTCTCGACGCGCCTATCAGGCGCGGTTCCTACCCTCAGTTGGTTCGGCGACGGCTCTGAATGACAACCGCGATAACGATGATCAGGCCCTTCGCCAGCAACCGGTATGCCACATCCACGTTATTCACCGAGAGCGCCTTGTCGATGTAGCCGACGATGAGCGCCCCGAGAAGCGTCAGAATCATCGCGCCCCGCCCGCCTGCGAGACTCGTGCCACCAATGACGACGGCGGCGATAGCATCGAGCTCGAAGGTCGTGCCCGCCTCGGGGTTGCCGAGGCCCGTCCGGCAGGCATTGCAGAACCCGGCCAACCCCGCGAAAAACCCGCACAACGAGTAGGCGAGGATCTTCGTGCCGGTCACCGGCACGCCAGACAGGCGCGCGGCCTCCTCATTGCCCCCGACCGCGTAGAGGTACCGGCCGAACCGGGTGTACTTCACAACGACGACCATCACGAGCAGGGACACAATGAACAGAAGGGTGACCGGCCGGAGAAAGCCTCCGTACGAAGGACTCACCATCCAGGTCATGAACTCCGGCAGATCGCCTTGGACCCAATACCAGTCCGCGCCCCCAGCTTGGATCTTGTAGCCACCCGAGATGACCTTCGCTCCCCCGCGCGCGGCAACCATCATCGCTAGGGTCGCGACGAAGGGTTGGAGGTGGAGCTTGCTTACAAGGAAGCCGTTGATCAGTCCACACAGGGTTCCCATGCCCGCGGCGCCGGCGATCGCCACCGCCGGCGGGGTGCCTCGAGCAATCAGCAGGTAGGCGAATGTCACCGCCGCGATCCCCAGCACTGAGCCGACCGACAGATCGATGCCGGCGGTCAGAATGACGAGGGTCATGCCCACCGCGAGGAGCCCGTACTCGGCGTACTCGTAGAGAACGTCGGAGTGGATCTTGGTCGTGAGGAACCGCGGCGGGTTCCAGGTGCCGTCTGAGTCCCGCAGCGGCTCGGCATGGCCCGTGATCACGTTCACCAGATAGGGGCCGTTGACACCGCGCTGGGGGGTGAATAGCGCGCCCAGGATCACCACGGCGAGCAGCGCGGTAACCCCGCGGTTCTGGCCCAAGAAGCGCAGCACGGGGTTGCGCGGTCCAAGCCGGCGTGCGGCCTCCTCCATCTCGGCGCCATCAACAGTCTCGGGGGCCTCCTGGGGTTCTCGGTCTTCAGGCATGACTGGACGCTCCCGACATGGCCGCCGCCATCACATTCTGCTGGGTCATCTCTTCGCCTCTCAACTCCTTGGTGATTCGGCCCCGGTGGAAGACGAGGATACGGTCGCTCATCTCAACCAACTCGGGCAGCTCCGAGGTGATCAGGAGTATGCCCTTGCCCTGGGAGGCCAGTTCGTTCATCAGCTCGTAGATCTCCGCCTTGGCGCCCACGTCGATCCCGCGAGTGGGCTCATCCAGGAGCAGGACATCCGGCTCCGTCATGAGCCACTTGGCCAGCGCAACCTTCTGCTGATTGCCGCCGGAAAGGGCGCTGACCTCGATGTCCAGCGACGCTGTCTTCACCGATAGCCGCTGTCGCAGAGGCAAGGCCGCCCGCACCTCCTCGCGAGGAACCACCAGAGGTGTTGGTCCCATGCGCTTCAGCGACGCCAAGGTCATGTTGTGCAGCACCGACATCGAGAGCACAAGGCCGGTGGTCTTGCGGTCGTTCGTCAGGAGTGCGATCCGCTGCGCCAACGCGTCACTGGGGCGCCCGATCCTCACTCGCTCCCCGCGGAGGCAGACTTCCACGTCAGCGTGAGAGAACTGGCCGAACAGCAGGCCCAACAGCTCGCTGTTGCCGGCCCCTCGCAAGCCCCCTAGGCCCAGTATCTCCCCGGCTCGCAAGCTGAGCGAGGCATGGTCGACCAGCAGCCGGTCCGTGCCATCGTTGGCCCGGAGGACGGCATCCTCCACTCGGAGCAGCTCCTCGCCCAGTTCCACGGACCGTTTGGGGAAGAGGGTCTCGATCTTCCTGCCAACCATCCATTCGATGAGCTGCCCGGGCGCCAGATCGGAAGCCTCGGCTGTGCCGATCCAGCGGGAGTCCCGCATAACGGTGACTCGGTCGGCCAGCTCGTAGATCTCCTCCATCTTATGGGAGATGTACACGATTGCGACGCCCTCCGCCTTGAGGGCGCGGATGATCTCAAAGAGCCTCTGCGCTTCGGTGTCCGTGAGGGCGCTCGTCGGCTCATCCATGACGATGAGCTTCGCGTTGCGAGACAGAACCTTGGCGACCTCGACCATCTGCTGGGTCGCTATGCCGTACTCCTCCACCGCGCGGGTGACGTCGATGGGGGTGTCGAGGTGCCGGAGGTAGCTCTCCGCATCGGCCCTCAGCCGCCTCCAGGAGACGGTGCGCATGGGGCCGAGGGGCTCGGAGCCCAGGAAGATGTTCTCGGCGACAGACATGTTGGGACAGAGGGAGAGCTCCTGGTGGATCATGGCGATACCGGCGGCCTCGGCATCTTTGGGGCCCCGCATGTGGAGCTTGCGTCCGTCGAAGACGATCTCCCCAGCGTCGGCCTGGATGGCGCCGGAGAGGATCCGCACCAGAGTCGATTTGCCAGCCCCATTCTCCCCGATCAGGGCGTGGATCTCACCGGCTCGAACATCGAAATCGACGTGGCTGACGGCATGCACGCCGCCGAACCACTTGTCTATCTGGCGCATCTGCAGAAGTGGAGCCTGGGACATCAGCGTAGTGGGCGCCTCTCAACCCTCATGCCGGACGGCTTATTCCAGCCGGCTGTGCCAACTACCTTCGCGTGACCAGGTTCGTTGCGCCAGACGGCGAAGGCAGCCCTAGGCTGGCACGCCCAAGGAAGGTCCGGACTGAGTCCTGGCGGCAACATAACATTCAAGGTGCTAGCGTCAATATGCCTCACGCCGGAGGGCCGCGCGATGAACCCGAGCATAGATAGCCCTATGCCTGTGATCTACCACGATGTCGACCTCTGCGTCGTCGGCGGCGGCATGGCTGGGGTCTGTGCCGCCCTCGCGGCCGCCCGTCACGGCGCCAGAGTCGCCATCATGCAGGACCGCCCTGTGTTCGGCGGCAACGCCTCGTCCGAGTGCCGGATGCACATTTGCGGCGCCGACCGGCACAACCAGATACCCAACATGAGGGAGACCGGCATCCTGGAGGAGCTTCGGCTTGAGAACCTCCGGCGCAACTCCAGCCACTCCTTCTCCATTTGGGACACGATCCTCCATGAAAAGGTAGCATTCCATCCTTCAATCACACCACTACTCAACTGCTCTTGCCTATCCGCCGAGATGGAGGGCGCGAGGGTGCGCTCGGTCACAGGCTGGCAGCTCACGACGGGCATGTTCCACGTGGTGCGGGCGAGACTGTTTGCTGACTGCTCCGGCGATGCGGTCCTGGCGCCGCTGACCGGCGCCGAGTGGCGGATGGGTCGGGAGGCCCGCGCGGAGTACGGGGAGTCGATCGCCCCCGAAGTGGCCGACGAGCGCACCATGGGCATGACCTGCCTTTTCCAGGCCCGCGACATGGGCACGCCCCAGCCCTTCGACCCTCCCGCGTGGGCCGAGGTCTTCGACACCTGCGAGGAGCTGCCGTACGGTCGGGGCGGACACGGCTGGTGGCGGATGGGCTACTGGTGGGTCGAACTCGGAGGCGAGTCCCACTCGATCTATGACACCGAGCATGTGCGGGACGAGTTGCTCGCCATCGTCTACGGCGTCTGGGACCACATCAAGAACCGCTGCCCAGCGGGCGGGGCGGAGAACTGGGCGCTCGAGTGGGTGCAGTTCTTGCCCGGCAAGCGGGAGAGCCGACGGTACATCGGCGATCATGTGCTCTGTCAGGGCGATGTCGAGGCCGGCGGACCCTTCCCGGACACCGTGGCCTATGGCGGGTGGTCCATGGATGACCACCACCCCGCAGGCTTCCGCGCAGTCGAGATCGGGGCGCCCGCGACGGTGTTCCACCCCGCCCCCTCACCCTATGGCATCCCGTACCGCTCGCTCTACTCGCGGAACATCGAGAACCTGATGTTCGCTGGTCGTTGCGCCAGCTGCACCCATGCAGCCATGAGCTCCACCCGAGTCATGGGGACCGCGAGCTCCATGGGGCAGGCGATCGGGACCGCTGCCGCCATGGCCATCGAGCGGGGATGGGTCCCTCGTCAGGTCGGCGAAGCCATGGGCGAACTGCAGCAGCGCCTTCTGGCGGACGACGCCTACATCCCAGCCGTCCAGCGCGTCCTGCCCGCGTTGACCCTCTCCGCCACGCTGCGCGCCAGCCAAGGGGATCCGGAACCCATACGCGACGGCATTACCCGCCCCGTGGGCGAGGACTCCCACGGCTGGGCGTACGGGATGGGGGACTGGGTCGAGGTGGCTTTCGACGCTCCTCGGCAGATACGGGAGATCCAGCTTGTGCTGGACAGCGACCTGAGCGCCAACATCGCCATGAGCTACCACCGCGGCGATGACCAACTCACGACGCCGCCCGCCACACTACCACGGTCGTTCCGTATCGAGGCTCTCCAAAACGGCGTCTGGCGTACGCTGTGGTCGGAGGCCGACAACCACCAACGGCTGGTTCGGTACGCGCTAGATGAGACCGTCGAGGGCATCCGTTACTGTATAGAGGGATTCTGGGGCACTCCAGATGAATCCCTGCTCTACGAGTTTTCCCTGTTAGGTAATCGTGAGGTGCTTCAGGGCTCCATGGGCGGTCTGGACACTGGCCACGAGCCAAAACGAAAGGATGCGAAAGGATGATTGCATTGAGACTATCCATTCAGCATTCCCGTCCCGCACTCTCGGTCCGCCTGGGGCTTGCCGCGCTTGCGGTTGTGGCTCTTATCGCGGCGGGGCTGGTTGGCTGCGCCGGTGAGGGCGGTCCTGTCGACCCCGGCGGAGACGAGGTTGGCAGCATCCAGGGGACGGTCTACGCGCCGAATGGCGAGACGCCCGTCGCCGGCGCGCGCGTGTGGGTCCCCAGTGCAGGCGCCTCGGCCCGCCAAGGGACCGTCGCCGAGACCACCACGGACGCTCTAGGCCGGTTCCGTCTGCAGAGCCTGCCGGCAGGCACCGTTACCGTCAACATCGCCAAGGGCGAGTGGACGACGACATTCACGGCTACGGTGGTAGTGAATCAGGTCACGAACGTGCCGGCGGCTGATACGACGATGCCCGCGACAGGCGAAGGAGCGCTCCGAGTCGCCGTGTTCAAGGGCTCCTTCGACCGCATGGAGGATGTGCTCGCCAAGCTCGGCTTCGGCGAAGTGAACGAGTGGGGCGTGCTGGTTCCGGGCACGGAGACCTTCGATCTCTACAACCGCGACCAGCTCGCCGCCGTTCTCGCCGACTTGGCCCAAATGCAGCAGTACGATCTGATCTTCCTGAACTGCGGCGCCGATGAGTTCCCGCTCTGGACCGATCGCGCTGCGGCGGCGACTAAGGTGCGGGCCTATGTCGAGGGCGGTGGCCGGCTCTATGTCACGGACCTCGCCTACGACTACGTCGAGCAGGCGTTCCCCGCGGCCATTGACTTCATTGGCAGCGATAGGACGCCCGTTGACCAGCCGGAGCAGCTGGGGGTGGCCGAGGTGGGGACAGGCGGGATCACGGTGAATGCCACGGTCCTTGACACCAACCTACGCAGTTGGCTCGCGGGGAGAGGGGCGCTCCAGGGCGATAGCACGGCGCGCATCATCGGGTTCGCCCCGGGGTGGGCCGTCATCGCCGCTGTGGGTCCAGGCACGAAGTGCTGGATACAGGGCCCGGTGACGTACGGCTCGCCCATGAAGGGCCCGGAGGTCCGTCCACTGACGGTTACCTTCGAGGCCGGTGATGGCCAGGTGCTCTACACGAGCTACCACACGGCCGAGGACAAAAGTGGGACAGCGCCCACTGAGCTGCTTCCCCAGGAGCAGGTGCTGGCGTACCTGGCATTCGAGCTGTTCTAGAATGGGCCCGAGCCGTTAGGCTGATCGCTGCTGGGGGAAGCGCCAGCGGCGCTTCCCCCAGCGCTACCGGCGGCGCGAAGGCGCCCCGCCCGGCTACTCGTCGAGATTCTCTTCTGGAACGCTCCCCCGCAGCGGCCTCAGGGAGCCCACTGCTTTCAGGGCCGAGGAGATGTTAGGATACTCGATGTTCCCCCCGCGCCGCTGGTACCAACCGGCGCGATCCAGGACGTCCCTGACCGGCCCCTTGACCCGAGCCAGGAGGAAGCGGACGCCGTGCTCGCCATAGCCCTCCATGATCTCCTCTAGCTCCAGCACGGCGACGGCGTCCATGTCGTTGACTCCGGAGAAGTCGAGGACCACCCATCTGACGTCGGGTCGGCTGGCGATCCGTCTCCGCAGAATGTCGCCCACGAACTCCATGTTGGCGAAGTAGAGCGACGAGTCGACGCGGAGGATGATGACATCCTCGAACCGGACAGCCTCGGGGTAGCGGCCCACGTTCAGGAACGCTCGGCGGCCGGCAAGGTAGCCCAGCTCGGCGGTGTGCGGCCTCGAGCTTTGCCATATGTAGAACAGCAGTGAGAGAACGATGCCGGCCAGGATGCCCTGTTCTATCCCCACGCCCAAGGTCACAGCGAAGGTGGCAAGGAGAACCCAGCCGTCGCGGCTCTTGATGCGGAACAGACGCACGGCATCTTGGATATCGACCATGCCCGCCACAGCGACGATGATGATCGCCGCCAGCGCGGCGCTGGGCAGGTAGTGAAATGCCGGGGTCAGGAAGGCCAGGGTCAGGAGCACGAAGCTAGCGCTGATCAGGGAGGCGAGGCTGGTCCGGGCTCCGGCGCGGTAGTTGACGGCGGTCCGGCTGAGCCCCCCCGTCACCGGATAGCCGGAGAAGACGCCGGCGGCCAGGTTCGCGGCTCCGAGGGCCCGCAACTCAGCATCGGGTTCGACCTTGGTCCGCTCCTTCGCCGCGAGGTACTTGGCGACGGCGATGGACTCCATGAAGCCCACGAAGGCGATGGTGAACGCCGCGGGCGCGAGAGACTGGGCCGCTCCCGCGTCCAGAGCCGGGAGAGCGAAGGGCGGCAGGCCAAGGGGTACCTCACCCACGATGCGGACTCCGGCCTCATGAAGGCCGAGATACCAAGTAGCGACGGTGCAACCAACCACGACGAGGAGTCCGCCCGGTATCTTGGGCAACCAGCGCGCGAGCACCACGAGCAGGACAACGGACGCTGCGCCCAGTGCTACGGTGGGCAAGTTCGCGTCAGCCAACACGGGAACGAGTGCCCCGATCAGCTTGAGTCCCGAGTGGCCCCCCTCGAGTTTCACTCCCAGCAGTGGCGGCAACTGGCTCAGGCCGATCAGTATCGCCGCCGCCGATGTGAAGCCGCTGATCACTGCATGGGACATGAAACGGACGATGAAGCCCAGCCGGACCAAGCCCATGGCGAGCATGATGACGCCGACGAAAAGGGCCAGCAGGGCCGCCAAACCGATGTACTCCGGCGAACCAGGTTCGGCCAGGCCCGAGCATGCCGTGTATACCATCAAAGAGACGACCGCCACGGGGCCGACGGCCAACTGGGGCGATGATCCGAGCAGCCCATACACCAGCAGGGGGATCGTCGCCGCATAGAGGCCGACAACCGGCGGCAGGCCGGCGAGTATCGCGTAGGCCATGCCCTGAGGCACGTACATCACGGCCACCGTGATGCCCGCCACGACGTCCCCGCCAAGGTCCTGCCGCCGGTACCGTAGGAGCTGCGCCAGAGCCGGCGCGAGGGTACTCAGGCGAGACCCGAACATGCCGCCCTCCCTTGGCTAGAGGCCCCCGTACTCTAGGGCCATCAACAGCAGCGTCAGCAGGAGGGCCACCGGCACGATGGCACACCATTTCGGCACTCGAAGGAGCTCAGCGAGGGTCACCTTGCGAAAAGCGCCCTTGTTGAGGATCGCCTTGTCGAGCGCCGGATAGAGCGCCGCGAAAACCGCCGCACCGATGAGGATGCCGATGACGCCGCCGAAGATGGCGTCGAAGCGTCCCTCGCCGACAGCTCCCGCCGCAGTGCCCGGACAGTAGCCCAGGGTGGCGAAGCCGACTCCGAAGATCAAGCCTCCGAGAGCCGTCGAACCCCAGCCGCCGGGCCGTGGGCTCGTCTTCGCCAGACCCCATCGCTCCAGCAGATGGACCCCGATCATGCCCGTGATCACGGCCGAGAGCATGAGCTTCATGACGGTGAAGTCCTTGAGCAGGAGTTGGTTGATGATCACGTTGTAGTCGGTAGCTCCGCCGCGCTGGAGCAGAAACCCGAAGACGATGCCCCCCGCAAGGCCAAGACCCAGTTGGGCGGACTTGTTGTCGTGCAGCTTGGTCAGCATGGTTGCACCTCCCTCAGGCGCCGAGGACGTTGAAGATGAGCATCGCTGTGGCAATTCCGCCGGCGAAGAAGGTCATCACGGCGACCCAGCCGCTCAGGGCTAGCTGCAGGCCCCCGCTGATGCCGTGGCCGCTTGTGCAGCCACCCGCCCATCGCGCCCCGAAACCCATGAGTACCCCTCCGACCAGGGCAACCACCCAGCGGGTCACGGGCGACGAACCGAAGGCCTCCGCCCAAACTGTGGGCACCCACTCCAGAATCAGGCCGCGGGAGAGTATGGCGCCCAGGAAGGAGCCAATCGCAATGCCCAAGACGAGCATCCACTGCCAGTCAACCGTAACGCCCATCTTCTTGTAGTACGGATTGCTGTCAACCCGCTTCTTGGAGAAGAGCCGCCCGATCATGCCAGCGCTCGTCACGAAGGAGGTCGAGCATCCGAGAGACTTGTTGGACAGCACGAAGGTCAGACATGACAGCAAACCTATCCCAATGCCCACGGCATAGGGCGACCAACGCTCCATTGTGATCCAATCCAAGGCCGTACCTCCTCACTCGGGATCCTGCGGGCTCACGAGTTCTGGCGTCCTGCGCTCCCCTCGAAACCCGGGCAATGAGGCGCCACGCAGCGCGCGCACTCCGGCGCCAGCCCCGCGGCGGAGAATGCCGTCACGCCACCCGCCACGTTGTAGACCTGGGTGAAGCCGGCACGCAGGAGCAAGCTGACGCCGATGCTCGAGCGGTTACCCGTGTTGCAGATAACGGCCACCGGCAGACTGGGATCGAGCTCTGTATGGCGAGTCCGGAGGTCGGGGGCGGGGATGTTGATGGAGCCCTCTATGTGCGAAGAAGCGAACTCGCTTGGCCCGCGGGTATCCAGCAGAACCATGGACTTCTGTCCACCCATGAGGTTGGTGAGGGCAGACATAGAGAGCTGAGGAACAGAGGAGAACTCGAACCCCGCATTGGCCCAGGCGTTCATTCCGCCATCCAGGTAGCCCACGATGTGGTCGAGCCCCACGCGCCGTAGCCAGATCGCGCCGTCATGAACGTCGGCGGGCGACTCGGCAACGAGGAGAATGTTCTTGTCGGGAGGCAGGACCCAGCCTGCGAAGGTGGGGAGGTTCCCCTTGGCCGTGATGTGGTACGCCCCAGGCACATGCTGGCCCCCAAATGCCTCGTAGCCACGAAGATCGACGACGATGGTGTCCGGTTGCCGCATCCGCTCCGCGAAAGCCGCGGGCAGGAGTGGGACGATGCGAGGTAGGGAGTTCACCGTCGCCGGCCCCGCCCCGTTGATGGCGCTGCAGCGGGAGAAGTGGTCCGGCGCGCCGGGCATGTCGTGCGTCAGCGAGTGTACGAAGGCGTCGACCTCGGCCACCTGAAGAGCGCTGTTGTAGAGCCGCTCATAGCCGATCGTGCTCGTGCGCTTCGCACTCATGGCGCGCCCGCAGAGCGAACCCGCGCCATGGGCAGGATAGACCTCGCAGAAGTCGGGCAGCTTCAGGAGCTTGTCGTGCAGGCTCGTGTAGAGAGAGTTAGCTAGGCGCTCCGCCTGGCCGGGGAAGAGGTCCGGCCGGCCCACGTCGCCCACGAACAGGGTATCGCCGGGGAAGACCGAAGCGGGCTCGCTGCCCCGGCTCGTGTCCACGACCACATAGGAGATGTGCTCCGGGGTGTGCCCAGGCGTCTCCAGCACTGATACCTTCAGGTGATCGATGTCGAAGGAATCACCTTCGGCGACACCCATGTGCTCGAACTTCGAGCCTCCTGACGCGGGCACCACGATTGTGGCTCCCGTGCGCTCCGCTAAGTCCATGTGTCCGCTCACGAAGTCGGCGTGCAGGTGAGTCTGAAGGATGTGGGTGATCCGCAGCCCCATCTCCTCTGCGGCGTCGATGTAGATCTGCACGTCGCGCCGCGGGTCGATGATGGCACACGTCTTAGACCCGCCAAGCAGATACGAAGAGTGGGAGAGCCCCCTGACAAAGAACTGCTGCACATACACTATGCATTTTCCTTCCCGTCGCCTATCGAGGTGGCGGGCAGTCCAGCCCCACCGGTTGCAGCTAACTTACTCAGACACCTATCAGCCTTCGCGTCTCACCATGCCCAGCCTCCCGTCAGGTCTGGCTGGCGCTGCGCCCTAACTCACGGCACGTGCTGATGAAGGCCTGAATCCGTGAGATACCGGTGCCGGGGGTGATGGGGTGGGCTGGACCGAGGATGAAGCCACGGGCGCGTCGTCCGGCGGTGGCTTGGCGCGCTACCTCCGCGCGAAGCATCTCATCGGAGGCTCCCTGGATGACCTCCACGGGATGGATGTTCGCGAATAGCGTCAGCCGATCGCCGACGGCATCGACGATGGCCTCGATGTCGTTGTGGTAGCCCTTCATGCTTGCCTCGACGACGAGCCCATCGGCTCCAAGTGACGCGATCTGTTCCAGCCGGTCCATGACGCCGCCGTAGTAGATGAGGATGGCCTTGTGACCGTGCCGGTGTATCTCCTCGACGAGGGCGCGCGTGGCGGGCACGCAGAAGCGCTCATAGTGCTTCAGCGAGATCATCTCGCTCGTCGCGAAGGCATCATCCACATAGATGCCGTCGCCTCCCGCCGCCGCCAGGAACCGCACGGACTCGACCCGCTGTTCGAGGGCCTTGGCGACCATGTAGTCGAGAAGCCGAGGCTCTTCGATGGCCATCGTCAGAAGCCCCATGGGACCCACGTAGGGTTGGCAGGCCCAGAAGCAGCCATCCATGCCACCCGACAAGACGAACTCGGTGCGCCCGTACTCGGCGACGACGGCTAGCACGAAGTCGAGCCTGCCCTCAGCGATCGCTGCCTCGGCGGGCGCCGTGGTCATCTGCGCGTCGGCATCGGCTCGATCGAACACGGTGCGGCGTTCGACCACGGTGTATTCGTGCCGATGGATGCTGCGGTTGGGTACAGGGAGAGGCTGCCACTCATCAGTCTGACGGTCATGTCGGCACGGCCTGCCGTCATGGAGCAGGTACTCCTGCCTGCGGCGCCACTCCCGAGGCTGGCTCCAGGCATGAGGCTGGAGCATCTCGAAAGGCATCGCCTCTACGCACCGACGGAAGCAGCGGAGGTAGGCCTCGTCATCGGGCGCGTTCACCCAGGCGTGCCAGCGCCAGTCAGGCTCTCCGGTGGCCTCGGCGAAGTGGTCGTCGAAGTTGAGAGGGCAGTAAGGCGCAGCAACAGGGAAACGGTCGACTGGCCGACCCTCCAGCGCGGCGTGAACCCGTTCTTTCGAGGTCATCGGACCGTCCCCCATCCACGGTAACCCTGATATCGTCGCCAGGCGCTAGTCCGCCGGCGGGAAGACCTGAAACTCCCAGATCGTCGGGCCCTCACTGGCCGCAAGGATGCTGAGCCTCAGGTGCCGCACCGAGATCGGCTCGAACTCGATCACCGCAGCCTCGCCCAGGGACTGGCCTTCGTAGAACGCCACCCACTCGCCGTCTACGAGCCGCTCCAGCCGGAAGGAACTGACACGGGCGAAGGCCTCTGAGACGTGTACCTTCGCAATCTCCGTGTCCTCACCCAGGTCCACCGCGAGGGTCGCCTCCGAGGTGCCGGCGTCCGTGGCCCAGCGGGTCTCGGGGTCGTCATCGAGGGCCTTGTCCGGCCCGAACTCGGCCATGCCCGAGAACACGTTCGAAGCTACCACGGGCCTGCCGTGGGCGAGGGATCCGGACGCCAGCAGCCCCACCTCCGCCTCCAGGGCCGGGCGATCGAGGCTCAAGGTGACGACTGTGTCCAGCGGATGGCGGCCTGCCTCCGGAAGGCGCAGAGCCACTCCGGAGTCGCCCTGCGAGAAGGCCACGCCGGTTCCATCGCGGAGGGCAGCGGACAGGATCCGCGCTTCCATGGGCGGCAGGAGGACATCTTCGGCCTGAACGTCCAGGACATGGACGAATACCTGCCTACCTCGGCACGTCGCCGCGCCCCAGGGTCCTGGCCGGAAGGGCCCGCCGCGGGTGCCGTAGATGGTGTCCCCATTGGAGCGCAGCCACTCGCCGACCTCCATCAGGCGGTCCACCTGACTGGGCTCGATGGCGCCGGTCGGCATGGGGCCTACGTTCAGGAGGAGGTTGCCGTCGCCTCCGGCGCAGCGGACGAGGGTCTCTATGCACTGCTCCAGGCTCTTGATTTGATCATCGGGCCGGTAGGACCACTGCTGGCCGATGGTGATGCAGGACTCCCAGGGGTTCGTCGGGTCGTAGTGGCCAATGACCTGCTCAGGCGTCCCGAAGTCACCCGTTAGCCCAGCGCGGTTGTTGATGAGGACGCCCGGCTGGAGCTCCCGGATCATGCGAAACAGCTCGACCGCATCCCAGTCCTCGGCCGTGCCTCCGAGGCCGTCGAACCAGATGATGTCCACCCGCCCGTAGTTCGTGCAGAGTTCGCGTATCTGGCCGTGGAGGTAGTCGACATAGGCCTGGTGGTTCGCCGTGCGGTAGTCCGGGTGGCGCCAATCAGGAGGACTGTAGTAGAAGCCCAGGCGTAGACCGCCGCGGTGGCAGGCATCGGCCAGCTCTGCCGTCAGGTCGCGACCGATGGGCGAGTTGGTGACCTTGTAGTCCGTCAGGGCCGAATCGAACATGCAGAAGCCATCGTGATGCTTGGTGGTAAGTACGAGATAGCGCATGCCAGCGGCCTTGGCTATGGCGACCCACTCGTCCGCGTCGAAAGCCGTGGGGTCGAACTCCGTGTAGAGGCTATCGTACTCCTCAACGGGGATCTCCCCCGTGCCGCCGGTGCCGCGCCGCTCGCCTCCGCGCGACCATCCGATCTCGGTGCCGCGGAGAGAGACCGGGCCCCAGTGGACGAAGAGCCCGAAGCGCGCCTCGCACCACCAATCCAGGGCGCCCGGCGCGGCGTTGAGAAACGGCAGATCAGCCTCTTGGGCAAGGGAGGCGGAAGCGGCGAGCAGGGCGAGAAGCAGCGCAAATGGCGTTCGGAGCATCGTGTCCTCCAGTTCATGCATCAAGAAGCGGTTCGCGCAGGGCATGGGGGAACCTCCGCGGCGCCGAGGCCAGGCTAGCGGTCGCAAAAAATGCGAAGGAGGTATGCAGGGATGGGTGGAAACCAAACACTGCGGGCTCTGGGTCCCCATCACCCCTTCTGCCACCCAGCAGGCCCACCCAAGGACCTGGGGCCCGCATCCTATCCCCCCGGCGAGCCCGTCGCAGCCCTAACGAGCGAGTGGGACGAAGGTGCCGCCCTCCGGCTCGGCTAACCTCCATTGTGCCTGTGAAGGGATGATCGGCATGCACTCGCGGTTTTCACGTCGCTCGTTCCTAGGGGCTGTCGCCGGAGCCAGCGGCGCCGTCTGCCTCGGACGCGCCTTGGCGGGAGCCGCCCTCGCGGGCGGCGGCACGGCGCGCCGTTACCACGTCTCATTGAACGCCCGGGAGATCGAGCGCGACCCGCGCCTGATCAGTGTTGTCCGCGATGCGGGCGTGACCGACGTCTGGCTCGCGGGCTTCCTCTACGGCGACTGGTTCAGCACGCCCGAGGAGCTCGCCGCGATGGCGCGCCGCCTCGAACGCGAGGGCCTTGTGCCTCACGCGATCAACGTGCCACTAGGCCACCCCGGGGATGCCCTGGGCGCCCGGGACGGCAATGTGCCAGTGACCCCGCCGGGCAGCTGGAGGATGGCGGAACGACCCGACGGGAGCCGTTACTCGGGGACCTCGGTGCATCCGCCGGCGGTTGAGGAGAACGCGGAAGCGGCGAGGGCGATCGCCGAGGCTGGCTTCACGGAGATCTTCCTGGATGATGACTACCGGGTCGCCATGTCCCCATCGGTCATCGGCGGATGCTTCTGCGCCGAGTGCAGGCAGGCGTTCCTGGCCCTCCATGGGTGGGGTGAGACGCAATGGCAGGCGCTCCTGGGCGCCGTCGCGGAGAGACGCCTCACCACGGAGCTTGAGGCATGGGTAGAGTACTGGTGTGATCAGCTCACAGGGATGCTGAGGACTCTGGAGGCTGCGGCCCCGGAGTGCGCCATCGGGCCCATGGTCATGTACATGGGCGCCGAGAAGGCCGGGCTGCGGCTGAGGGACTACCGGTTCGGGCTCTTCCGCGTCGGCGAGTTGATGTTCTCAGATGCCGCGTTCGCGAGCGTGAGATCGAAGACGAATGAGCTGTTCAGCTCGCTCTTCCACAGGCGCTATGCCCGGCCGGAGCTTGCCTACAGCGAGACGACGGCATATCCCCATGACGCCCTGTCGGGCGCGAACCTGGCCGCGAAGCTCAACGTCTCCCTCCTTTGTGATGTCCGAAACACGATGTACATGAGCGGGCTCACCCCCTTCCCGATCGACCGCTGGGAGGTGCTGGGGCCCGCCATGGCGGCCAATGCCAAGATCCACGAGCGTATAGCGGGGCATCGGCCCCGAGGTCCTATGAAGCACTATTGGGGCAAGCATGGCCGCTACGTGGGCGAGGACGAGCCATACAGCCTCTGGCTGGCCCTCGGGGTGCCCTTCGAGGTGTGCGACAGCATGCCACTCGATGGCTGGGTCTTCCTCGGGGATGCCGATGCGGCGGGCCTCCGTGGGTCCAGGCTGCGGGGAAGCGCGACGCCCATCGCTCGCTCCCGGGGCCTGTGCGGAGAGCCGCCGTGGCAGGCGGTGGCGGAACACCTCTCAGACCTCTTCGCTTGGCGCAGGGGGATCCTGCCAAGCCTGGGCGCGACTCCGTACGTGCAGGAGGAGGTCCCCGTCGTTCTTGGCTGGTACCCGACGGTGCCTGCGGTTGTTGCGTGGAATCTGGCCGAGCAGCCCCAACGCGTCACCATCATGAGCGAAGGCCGCATGGTGGCGCGTCTCCACTTGCCTGCCCTGGACTCCGCCATCGCCGAGGGAGGGGCGGTGCCCAGGAACCCATCCTGATGTTACCTAGCGCGGGTATTCGGGCTCGGAACGGCCTCGGAAGGTTCCCTTGAGCAGCGGCCTCAGTTGGCCGCGCTTGACGATGGGGTTGTCGTTCACGTCGAGGAACGCCGGTAGCGTGGTCGGCCAAGGGTACCGAGTGGCTGGCGGGGAAGTCCCCAGTGGCACTGTTTCGACCCTGGAGGCTTTCGATGGCTTACCGTACGAGCAGCTACCTCTCCGCGATGACCTGCGTGGCGATCCTTACGATATCACCCGGCTCGACCGCCCAGCCTACCGACGGGCTGGTGCTCCATCTGGACGCGACCCGGGTCGCGCCCGAGGACCTCACGCCCGAGGGCGCCCTGCTCCGGTGGGCGGACCTGTCCGGCAAGGGGCACCATCTGTCCCAGAGCGACGCCGGCGCTCGTCCGCGGCTACTTCCGGAGGCGCGAAACGGACGGCCGCTCGTTGGGTTCACGGGCACTGAGTACCTCGATGGGCCGCCGGTCCTCGCGGAAGGCGACAACAGCTTCACTATCGTCGCCGTCTGGCGGAGAGAAGGCGAGGGGCCGATGGGGCAGGTCGTCGTCGAGCAGGCGGACGATGGTCCCGGGCGTCGGGCCAGCCTGCTCATCGTTGGCGATCGCTACGGCTTCAATGGCCAGAACAATGACCAGCACCAACTCGTGCGCTACGAGATCGGGCTGCCCGTCCTCACGGTGCTTACCCTCAGCGAGAATGGCATGGTCCGCATCTGGCACAACGATGAGCGCGCCGGCACCGGAGCTGGGGGGCGGATCGACAGCACGCTCCAGAACACGGGCGCGCGACGGGTCCGCGTGGGCGACAAGGAGACAATGCGGGGCGAGGGACTGCGCGGACAGATCGGTGAGATCCTCGTCTATGACCGCGTACTCGGCCTGCCGGAGATAGAAGCCCTGAACGCCGAACTGGGCGCTAAGTGGGGGATCGGAATGCTGGGGGACAACGGAGTTAGGAGCGTGCATACCATGTCGACCGAGGAGATAGACCGAGGCCCGGACTACACCTCTCGCGTACCCAGGTTCCAGTTCGCGGAGACTCTGGCTGAACAGGAGGCTCAGCTCCGGGACAACCCGATCATGGCTCGGTTCGCCGAATCGCGGCGCGCCTTCGCTAGCGACCGCTACCGGCCGCAGTACCACTTCGTGAGCCCCGAGAGCAGCCTCAACGACCCGAATGGGCTTTGCTACTGGCGGGGCCAGTGGCACATGTTCTACCAGGCCTTCCCGCCAGAGGACCCTCGGCTGCACTGGGGCCATGCCGTCAGCGATGACCTCATCCACTGGCGAGACCTGCCGTACGCGATCTACCCCCACCCTGAGCGCGACTGCTTTTCGGGGTCGACTTTCGTGGAGCAGGATCGTGTCATCGCCATGTACCACGGCACGGAGAGGGGCAACATGGCCGCAGTGTCGAGCGACCCGCTGCTCCTGAACTGGGAGAAGGTCACGGGCGACACGGTCATCCCTGGCCGCAACCGGGATGGTTCCATCCCGCCTTACAACGTCTTCGACCCGTGTGTCTGGAAGCAGGGCGATTACTACTACTCCCTGTCAGCGGGCACGGTTCCGGGCCCCGGCGCCAAGCGCGTGCGCGCGGACTTCCTGTTGCGGTCACCGGACTTGGCGACCTGGGAGTACCTCCACCCCTTTGCCGAGGATGACTACTACACACTCGTGGGCGACGATGGCGCGTGTCCCTACTTCTGGCCCATCGGTGACAAGCACATGCTCCTCCACTACAGCCACATGAGCGGTGGGAAGTACCTCCTGGGAACCTACGACACGGAGCGGCAGAAGCTCATCGTGGAGGGCGGCGGAGACTTCAACTTCGGTGCATCGAACCCTGGCGGCGTCCATGCGCCGTCCGCCTGTCCCGATGGAGAGGGCGGCATCATCGTCATCTTCAACATGAACCCTGCCAAGCCAACGCCGGGGTGGGACCAGATCATGTCCCTTCCGCGCCGGCTCACCCTCGACGGCCCCGACGACCTCCGGATGGAGCCTGCCGGAGACCTCGCCTCCCTGCGCCGGGAGGCGCAATCGCTGGGGGAGACAGCGCTGCCCGCCAACGAGGAGGTCGTGCTCCGGGGCATCTCGGGTGACGTGATGGAGCTCGAGATGGAGATCGACCCCGGAGCGGCTCCCATGGTCGAGCTGTGTGTGCTGCGGTCGCCCGATCGCGAGGAGTACACCCGTGTCGCCTTCTACCCTCGGCGGGGGTTCCACTACTGGAACCGGGGCGGCCGGCCAGGTAACGACAGCATCATCACCCTCGACAACTCCCGCTCGTCCACCGCGGCCGATGCCCTCTCGCGTCCGCCGGAGAGCGCGCCCGTCTACCTGCCCGATGGCGAGCCGCTGAGGCTCCGCGTGTTCATTGACCGGAGCATCGTCGAGGTCTTCGTGAATGACCGGCAGTGCGTTGCCGCCCGGGTATTCCCGGAGCGGGCGGACAGTGTGGGCGTATCCCTGCGCGCCCAGGGCGCTCCTGCCGTTCTGCGCTCCCTCCATGCTTGGCAGATGGGGAGCATCTACGTAGAGGAGTGAGCAACCGATGAAAAGCGTCGCTGTAGCGCTCGCCGCCATCGCCTGTGCCGCCCTTGTGAGCCAGGCTCAGGAGACGGCGGAGGGCGCGATCCAACTCTTCAACGGCCAGGATCTCGCGGGGTGGGGGTACTTCCTGGTCGATGACGCCGCCGCTATGGAGGACGTGTGGAGCGTCCGTGACGGAGTCCTCGTGTGCCAGGGCAGCCCCCAGGGGTACCTCTGCACCGAGGACGAGTACGAGGACTTCCACCTCGTGGTCGAGTGGCGCTGGCCGTCGGAGCCCGGCAACAGCGGCGTGCTGATGCGCATCGCCGGCGAGCCCGAGATGCTTCCGTACTGCATGGAGGCCCAGCTGCAGCACGGGAACGCGGGAGACGTCTACGGGTTCCAGGGATTCCGCGTGACCGGCCATCCGGCTCGCCAATTCCAGATGCCGCAAGTGGGCGGCGGTCTAGTGGGCGTGCGCAAGCTCAGTGACTTCGAGAACGAGCTCGGTGAGTGGAACCGCTACGAGATCACCGTGCAGGGTGATCGTGTCGCCGTGATGGTCAACGGGATGCAGGTGAACGAGGTTACCGGTGCGGACACCCATCCCGGCAAGATCGCCCTGCAGTCCGAGGGTGGGATCATCGAGTTCCGCTCGGTGACGCTCACGCCACTGTATTAGGGAGGCAGCCAACGATGGAACTGGATCGACGCGTGTTCCTCACCACCGGCGCGGCCCTCGCCACGGGTTCGCTCGCCGCCATGCGCGCCTTCGCCGCGCCTCGTGACCCCGAGCCTCTGCGGATGGGCTTCATCGGCGTTGGCTCCCGGGGCATGGGGCTGCTTCAGCTCGCCCTCGGGATGCCGGGGATCCGTGTGGCCGCTGTCTGTGACATTGACCCCGGCCGCGTGCGTGCGGCGCAGGACCTGGTGGAGTCTGCGGACCAGGCTCGACCCGCCGCCTACGGAGCCACGCCCCGAGCATACAGGCAGCTCCTGGCGCGAGACGATGTGGAGGCCGTGCTCATCGCGACACCGATGCAGCTCCACGCCACGATGGCCGTGGATGCCCTCCACGCGGGCAAGCATGTGCTGTCTGAGGTGGCCGCGGCCGTCACTCTTGATGAGTGCTGGGACTTGGTCCATGCGGTTCGCGAGACCGGCCGCACGTATATGCTGGCCGAGAACGTCTGCTACTACCGGCAGAACATGACGGTGCTCGAGATGCTCCGGCAAGGGCTCTTCGGCCCTCTCACCTATGCCGAGTGCGGCTACGTCCACGACTGCCGCTTCCTCCTCTACGGTCCCGACGGCAAGCTCACGTGGCGGGGCGAGCTTGCCCGCCGATGCTCAGGCAACTGGTACCCCACCCACTCGTTGGGACCCGTGGCGCAGTGGATGGGCATCAATGTCACCGACCGCCTCGAACGGCTCGTGTCCTTCTCGACCCGCTCCGTAGGGGCGGCCCACTATGCTCGTGAGGCGTTGGGCCTCTCCGAGGAGGCCATCGGTGATGGCTTCATAGGTGACAGCAACACATGCCTGATCCAGACCGAGAGCGGCGCGCTGATCGACCTCCGCTATGATGTCGCCTCGCTCCGGCCCGTCCTCTCCACCACTTACTTCGCTCTCCAAGGGGAGCGCGCGTCCTACGAGGACCGCAATGGTCTAAGGGTCCATGTGGAGGGACGCTCAGGCCATGAACAATGGGAGGCGATGGACGCCTACCTGGAGGAGTTCCCACATCCCCTCTGGAGCCGCTGGCATGACGTCGCCGACGCCTCGGGTCACGGCGGCGCGGACTTCTACGCCATCCAGGAGTTCGTGGACTGCGTGCGGGAGGGCAGGCCGTCACCCATCGACGTCGTGGATGCGGCGACGTGGAGCAGCATCATCCCGCTCTCGGCGGAGTCGGTGCGCCTAGGCGGCGCGCCGGTCGAGGTCCCCGACTTTCGGGCATAGCCGAGAGGCGAAACGTCGACGCGCAGTCTGGGCCCTGTAGCTGGCTCGCTGACGGTCCACGGGACACCCGAACCGGCCTCTCATCGTGTGCTCACAGCGTTCCGTTTGACCCCGTTGCGGCCCGCCCGGACGGGCCGCAACGAGCCCAGAAATGCACACTAATGTTTGTTTTTGGCCTTTGCAGGTCTTCAGCGTTCTGTTACACTCGCGCCTCGTACGTCGTCCGGACGTGGGGGCGAGCACCCAATGCCCCGCACGGACGGCTTCCGGCGGCCGGACAGTCCGGCCGCCGTCGACACTCGGCCGGTCGCGCCGGGTGAGGGGGGCGAGGACGCAGTCGCGCCCAACCCCGGTCCGATGCGGCGAGCAGAGCGCGCAAGCGCGGGAGGTTAGTGAATGCACGGACGCACCAAGAAGACTAGAGCCGGAGCCATCGTGGAGGCTCGTAGCGGACGGCACGCCACGTCAGTGGCCATGCTCTGCCTCACGCTGGTGGGAGCAGGAGTCCTGGCCACGGTCTACGCCCATGGGGCGCGCGCGGACGAGCAGTCGGTGCCCAGCTACGCCACCGAGAGGCTCCTGGCAACGACGGGGCACGCCCCGGTCAAGGAGGTCGGCCTAGAGGCGATGATGGCCGAGGTCCCTTCCCTGGAGGCTAAGCCCGCCCCAGTGGCCGAGGCAGCCCCCGCCCAGCCGGTGGCAGAGGGCCGTGCCCAGCGGCTGCAGCGAGTACTGAAGGAGGATGGTGAGACGGCGGCCCGGTTGGCTCCCGTGATCCTGGGCTTCAAGGGCGACCTGCCCGATGCCGTAGCCTACGACATCGCTCTCGCCATCGCGCGGGAGGCCAGGCAGCACAGCCTTCGGCCTGAGCTGGTGGCCGCCGTTATCAAGGCCGAGTCGAACTACAACCTGCACTGCGTGAGTCACACGAACGACCACGGCCTCATGCAGCTCCACGGCGATCGGGTCTATGACATCAAAGAGAACATCGCCCTAGGCTGTCGGGAGCTCGCCACTTGGCGCGCGACCTACCAGTGCGGAGAACGCGAGATGCTCGCCCACTACAACGGCGGCTGCAACCCGCCGGGGGTATCCTGGAGCTACGCCGACAAGGTCCTGGGCCTGGCGACGGGCTCGGGATCGGCCCAGTAGCCCCGGCAGCTCGACGACCTTCAGCGAACGCCCCCCGCGCGCGCCTCGTGCAGCGCGGGGGGCTCTGTTCTTAGCCCCCGAGCCACTCGACATCGCACTCGAACGCACGGTCCCAGGGTAGCTTGATCCACCAACGGAGCCCGCTCGGCGCCACATCCAGCTCCTCGGCCGCTTGCCGAAGCTCCCCGGCCAGCCACGCCTCGGCCGCCCTTGCCCCACCTGGCGTCATTCGATGGGGGTCCTCTCCCCGGGCGCGTATCCACTCCACTAGCGTGCGGCGCACCACGGACTGGTAGGCGACGTCATCCATCAGCCGCTCCAGCCGGAACCGCCGAAGCCGGTCCATGGGCTCATCCATCAGGGGGAGCAGTGAGAGGATCGCGGTTGCGGTGCCAACGGTGTTGCCCGCAGTGTTCCATCCTATGTACGAGTGACAGCGTTCCCAGACCTCGCTCCCCCTTAGGTAACGGAACGCCGGCAGGTATGCTCCATTGGCAACAGCCGTATCCGCAACCACTACAGGGCTTCCTGACCCATGGGCCGCCGCGGCGCCGAACTCGTTGATCCAGGCCAGGTCGTCCGGGGGAACAGCGCCGCCGTAGTCATCTCCCGAGAGATCGGTGGGCTGCTCGATGGGGCCTATGACCAGGAGCTGGGGCGCGCGCGGGTCATCGGTCCATGAGAGGCCGCTTGCCGCGGCTTGGCCGAGGACCGTCTCTCGGATGGGCGCATCCTCGAAGGGAGCGATCGTCTCCTCGCTGCTGCGGGGGAGGATGGCGACGCGGGCCGTCGGGCGATGGCCGGCGACCTCGGCCGCTACCCGAGCCAGAAGCACCACGGACAACTCATCAGCCCCGGGATGAATCAGTACACGTGGCCCCAGCGGCTCAGCTCGCGAGCGCAGCGCCTCTTGCTCGGCTCGATGAATCCCGCGGGGCCGGCAGTCCTCCTGGGTGAGGATCAGGCCGCTTGCCGCTCCCTGCTTGACCAAATCCACGGCACGGAGGTTCGCGCCGTGGTTCCGGCGTCGGGCCTCCAGGTAGGCGTCGAGCAGGCCCGCCGGTAACGCCGCGACGATCGAGCGGACCTCCTCCGCGGCCTCGACGTTGCCCGCATCCGCGCTTGGGCGGAGTTCCGCATAGCGCGCGACCAAGGCGTAAGCGTCCGTGCTCTGGTCGCCAATCACGGTGATCGTGGCGCGCATGATGACCGATCCGAGTAATGTCGGCCCCTGAACGGTCCGGAGCACATCCCCGAGCCGGTCCAGTCGAGCCGCCACGACAGCGGCCGGCGTATCGGGCCGGCGGGAGGCGACGAGGCCGCCGCAGGTCAGCATCTCGAGACACACGCCGATCCCGTCGACCCGCGGAGCTACGCCGGCGAGCCAGTCCAGCAGCCCGTCGGCATCGCCGGGCCGATCGAACCAGCCCAGCATCTCCCGTGGGGGGAGCAGTAGCTCGATGCCGGCCGCCTCCGCCAAGCGCGCGGGAAACCGGGTGTGGCAGGGACGGTCATCGAGTGGGAGGAGCGCTACCCGCATGGTCCGGGAACTCCTGCAACAGTCGGATGCAGTCGATAAGCACAGCGGTTGCCCAGCCGTGCGGCGCCGCCCAGTAGTCGTAGCCGTTCCATGGGATCAGCTCTGGAAGCTGCCCCGTAGGGTTCGTGTTCGCCAGGGCCGTTCTGATGTAGGCGAGCGCCCGCTGCAACCGCTCTTCCACCTCAGCGCTCTCGGTGGCGCACAGAGCGAGTTTCAGGTGGCTTCGGGCCGCCCACAGCGTGTTTACCGCGGCCGGGCCACCCCCCATGTAACTCTCGTTCTCGAAGCGCAGGATTGCGCGGCCGCCTCTGGCATCGACGCTCAGGCGTGCCTCGATGGCAGCGAGATGGTCAGCCGCCATGGACCGTTCCTCGTCAACGGCCAGGTCGAGCAGCCCGTACGGGTCGAAAACACCCAGGGTGGAGGAGTCGAAGGCCAGGTCCAGCTCACGTGTCATGGTGAGTCCGCGAGCGAAGCGGCGCTCTCCGCGCAGCCAGAGCTTATCGATGACCGCCGCCTTCACCCGCTCCGCCTCAGCCGAGCAGTCCGCGCCGAACACCCGATGGCAACCCCGCAACGCAGCGTACAGGGCCGCGTTGGTGTAGGTGAAGGACCCGCGGTGCACCTCCCAGGCATCGGCGGCGGTCTCATGGAGTCCGTCGGCCTCAAGAGCCCCGAGAAGCGCCTCCAGGGCGCGATCCGCACACTCCTGCATCCCGGAGAGGTAGGTCGCGCGGTCCGCTCCCTCGAGGTGGTCAGCCAGTTCGCAGATCGCCCACAGAGTGCAGCACGTCTGGTCGAGTTGGTAGAAGTCGGGATAGACACACCATGAGGGAGCGTGCTGGCCGTCGCTCCAGTACCTCTGATACCAGTGTCCCGAGGCCATTTGGGTCTGGCGGCACCACTCCAGGGCGCGGCGAGGGATCTCCCGGTCACCGAGCGCCGCGAGGGCCATACAGACCTCGGCCGCATCGCGTGGCCAGCAGTAGCCGTAGCCGCCCGACAGCTCGTAGGTCGGGTCGAACTCCGGCGCTGCCGCGACGGCCCCTGTACCCTCATCCGCCAGATCGCGCACCGTCAGCAGGGCCCGGCTGAGCTGTGCTTGCCAACCCGGGTCCGCGAAGCCCTGTACGAGGGGCGTCGTATAGGCGCGGCATCGCTTTTCCACGGCCTCGACTTGGGCGTCGAAGGGCTCCTGGAGTGCGGTGAGGCACCGCTCGATCGCCTGCTCCTCCTCCTCGCCGTAGGCCATCACGAGCTTCAGTTCCCACGGTTCAGCCCCTGCGAGCGATCCATCGGCCCCGATGGCGAAATCCACCTGGCCGATATCCTGCTCCTGGCCCGAGAGCCACCCATGCTGGAGGTCGTGCTTCACCTGGCTGCGACCGTCGCGCCACTTGCCACACTGGTGGTAGTAGGGCTCGGAGCAGCCCACAATCATGTAGTGGTCACGCCACATCTGGCGCATCACCCGGTGCTTGGGAAGGTGATGCACCGCGTTCTTCTCGTCGCACTCCCCCAGAGCGAGCCGGAAGTAACTGGCGAAGCGGACCCGGCGGCCTCGACCGGCGTCTGAGCGCCTCGACAGCGAGTGACGCGGCAGGGATAGCCGCACCCGGCGCACGAGCACCGGCTGTGCGGCATGGGCGAGGTCGGTGAACTCCAGGCGCAGGTTCAGGTCGTCGGAGATGAGCTTCGTCTCAAGGATGTTCGAGCCCGGACGCAGCCACTGGTCACTGCGGAAGGCGCCGTCAAAGGTGTATGCAAACCGGCCACCCGGCTCATCGGGCAGCCACACCGCCGGAAGCCCTTCGCGGACATGCTGCGCGAAGTCCACCCGCGGCGCGAAGAAGGACATAACCTCGCCGTTGCCCCCGATGCACGCGAGCATGTAGTCGTTGCCAAATGCGCAAGTCGGTAGAAAGACTCCCATGAACTCCAGCCTCTGCTAGGTTACTGTCGGACCTCGTCGCACGCCGCGCGGAAGCGCGCGCACACCGCCTCCACAGTCGCGGCGTCTTTCCCCGTGACGATGGCGCCGATCATGATCCCGTCGAAGCCGAGATGAGCAAGGGTAGCGACATCTTCGGGCTCGAGCGCCAACTGGGTCGGGATGACGAGGGGGCATCCCACCGCGGCCCGTATCCTAGCGTACAAGGCGATATCGTAGGCAACAGACGCGGTACCGTACCGCTCGTGGGGCATCACGGCGGCCTCCACGCAGTCGAAGAGCCCCGCGATGGATGCCCAGTCCTCCGCCGCATCCTCCGGCGCTAGAGCGCCCATCCGCTCCACCGGACACTCGCGAAGCATCCACGCGGGCAGATGCCGCGTGTAGGCATCGATGAAGTCCACCCCGATCTCCGCCAGGCGCTTCAATTCCCCGCGTGTCGCCATTGCCGAGCCGTCGCCCACGACAACACCAACGGGCACATCGGAGAGCGCGCGAATGCGCTCGATGGCCGGTCCCTCCATGAGAACGTCGCCGAAGCCCGTCCCCGAGGCTTGATGACGGGCATGGATATGCACCTTGATCGCTTCGGCGCCCGCTGCCAACGCGGCGCGAACCAACTCAGGATCGTTCCTCGGAGGACTGAAGATGAGCCGCGGGGGGGCTTCCTTCAGGAGATCGATGAGCGATGACACACTGCGCCTCCCGTGGCGCTCCGAACCTAGCGCCGGAGCCGCCGATTGTATGACATTCGTGACTGGATGGCGGCAGCCTTCACTCGGGCGCCTGGTCACACAGCGTCGCGACCAGCTGTTCTTCTGCCCGTAAGCGGCTCGCCCAGGCATCCTGATCGAACTCGCGTGTGCCCACCAGCCCCGCGATGAAGCTCCTCGCCTCGCCCCGAACCTGCTCGGCCCAGTCGCGGTCCAGCCGGTTCCGACCGCTCCACCAACGGTCGGCGGACTCGTCCCTGGCCTGGCGGGCCACCTGCACGGCCACCTCACTCGCTGATACCCGCAGTTGGGCGCCTCGTTGGAGGTGGAGGGTGCTGGCCGGGCGGAGCGCCGCGAGCCGCAGTCCGGCGGTACGCAAGTCGCCGAGAGCCTCGAAGGCGGCGGGTGGCCCCGCGGATGATAGGGCAGCGCAGAGGTCGTCGCCGCAGCGTCGCAAGAGGTCGCGCTCGCGCTGCATCTCGGCCCGGCTGGGAATCCCCAGAGTGTGCGAGTAGTCGGTCCAGTCCCACTGCGTGGCCTCACTCAGCGCGGCGGGAACCTCCTGAGGCCGGCCGTCTTCGGCGAGCGCAATGGCCCGGAGATAGCGTGTGTAGCCGTTGTTTGGGTCGTGAGCCTCGGCTTCCTCAAGCAGGCTCAGCGCGGAGTCAGTCTCGTGACGGTAGAGGGCAGAGATGGCGCCTCGCAGAGCGATGCCGGCGGCCGAGAGCTTCCGTTCCGCCTGCTTGGCGAGACGGCGCTGTGCCTCGAACTCCTCCTGTACCCGCCACTTCTGATAGGCGCGTACGCCGAAGCCAGCGGCCGCTCCCACCGCGACGAGGGCCAAAGCGGCTGCAAGGATCCGTGCGGCTGTCGCACCCCGACTGCTCAGACAAACTCCGCCTCGCGCCATGGAACCGTCTCCCAGCCGTCTGACATGGTCTGATCGTACATCGAAACGGCTCCGGGGGCATCCCCGGAGCCGCTCGGCAACACCTCTAAAGCCACAGACCCTAGCGCAGAGCGCCAATGGTGCCGTTGGCCCGCACCACGCCCCACATCTCATACCGCCCGCGGTAGGGCCCGGACGAGATGATCCACGCATAATGGGGAGACTGGCCGAGGTCCAGATACTGGTAGGTACTCTCCTGCGCCTTCTGGAACTTCGCGTGCCCATCACAGAAGGCCACGTTGAAGCCGTCGTTGTGGGCGCCGACGACAGGCGAGTTGAAAGTGCGCGGCACGAGCTCTATCTCCCCATCGCCCATGAGAAAGGTCTCGGCCGGGAAGGGGAGTTCCGCTTGGTTGATGACAGGCTGGTTGGCTCCGGTGAGCGCGTTGTTCGGGCCATCCTCGAAGACGGCGTAGTTAGCCACATAGCCTACCCAGTCCAGGGTGCTGCCCAGTGGGACTGGGACGATGGCCTGCAGCTCCGAGAGGCCGAACCGCCTCACCTCCGAGGGGCACTGGAGGAGCTGGGTGTTCTTCATGTAGGGCATGATCGGGTCGAAGTACGTCCAGACGGTCGTGCCCGAGAGGTAGATGCTCATCGGGTAACGTTCGTCATAGTCAACAACATAGGATTCGACGGCGAGGCTGATCTGCCTCAAGTTGCTAAGGCAGGAGGTCTGGCGGGCCTTCTCACGAGCCTTGGCGAAGACGGGGAACAGGATAGCGGCGAGGATGGCGATGATCGCGATGACCACAAGCAGCTCGATCAGGGTGAAGCCTCGTTTGCTCAATCTGCGTCCTCCTTATGCTCCGGCGGACGACGCCGGGCTGATCATTCATCTCCTACAGTGAGTTCTACACCCACTCATCCCATACCCAGCCAGATCGCGTACGCAACCTGGCCACCTGGGAGAATCTGAGCTAGCTCCGCGTCACTGGCCGCCCGTGTTCAGCTTGCCTTGTCCCCCCTTGAGCGCCGACGTCACCTGCTCCGCCTGAGCCTTCAGCTCATCCTCGGATGCTGACTGCACAGGCTGGCCGTCACGCCCCAGGGGAGTCTCTTCCGTCGTGGCCGACTTTCCGCAGCCAAGAACGGTGAGGAGAGACAAGCCGCACAACGCAAGGAGACCAAACACCAACTTACGCATTGCTGCACCTCCGTCAACGAATGCGACTTCATTCCGAAGAGCGAGCGCCACTACCTTCGAGCAAGTATCAGGCTCGCGATGCCGAGGGTCAAGGGGCGTACCTGGGTCCTGTCGAAGCCAAGGGATGCCAGCCTGGTGGTCATCTCCGTCGCGCTGTCGAAACGGTCCACCGTTGTCGGAAGATAGCGGTAGGCGCCAGGGTCACCACCCGCCAGGGTGGCAATGAGAGGGAGGAAGTGGCGGCGGTAGAGGGCGCCCAGACCAGTCAGAGGGTTGGCATCGCTGGGCCGGAGGAACTCCAACACCCCGAGTAGCCCTCCGGGTCGGAGGACTCGTGCGGCCTCGGCCAGCCCGCGAGCCGTATGCTCGAAGTTGCGGATGCCGAAGGCGACAGTCACTGCGTCGAAGACCCCGTCGCTGAAGGGAAGGCGCAGAGCGTCCCCGACGCAGGGCTGGACACGGGCACGCAGTCCGGCACGCGCGAGTTTACGGGCAGCGAGCGCGATCATCGCAGGAGAGAAGTCAACGGCCACAACCGACGCCAGCCCACGCTCAGGACGGGCGAGCTCGACCGCCATGTCGCCTGTGCCGGTACAGAGGTCCAGGATCAGCCGCGGTTCAGGATGAGCTACTTCGTCAGCGAGCTGGCGCCTCCAACGGCGGTCGATGCCCATGCTGAGCAGATGATTCAGCAGGTCGTACCGGCCGGCGATCCGATCGAAGAGCGCCCGCACCTCAGCGCCCCGGTGGCCTGTAGGGTGGCCCACACCTCGGCCGTTCATGGGTCTATGCCCAACTCCGACCAGACAGCGTCGATCCGCGCCTTCACCTCACCCGACATGATGATGTCGGGCGGCCACTCACGGCTGTGCCCCTCCGACGGCCATTTTCGGGTCGCATCCAGGCCGATCTTCCCCCCTACGTGGGGGCGTGGGCCCGAGTGGTCCAGGGCGTCGACGGGCCCCTCCCAGATGAGCGTGTCACGAGCGAAGTCCGTGTTGTTGCCCAGGCGCCAGATGACCTCGCCGATGTCCTGCACGTTCACGTCTTCATCCACCACGATGATCATCTTCACGAACATCATCTGCCCAAGCCCCCACAGAGCATTCATGACCTTACGCGCGTGTAGGGGGAAGGTCTTGCGGATGGAGACGATGCAGAGATTGTGGAAGATGCCCTCGAGGGGCAGGTTCATATCCACAATCTCGGGGAGCGTCATCTTCAGGATAGGCAGGAAGAGCCGCTCCGTGGCCTTGGCAATGTAGCAATCCTCCATGGGAGGCCGGCCCACGATGGTCGCCGGGTAGATGGGGTCAGCCGCCGATGTGATGCACGTGATGTGGAACACGGGGTATTCGTCGGCCAAGCTGTAGTAGCCAGTGTGGTCGCCGAAGGGGCCCTCGATTCGGAGTTCCCCGGGCTCCACGTACCCCTCCAGCACATACTCCGCATCGGCCGGCACCTCGAGATCGCAGGTCTCGCACCTCACGAGCGGCACGGGCTCCTTGCGGAGGAAGCCGGCGAAGAGGAACTCGTCGATCCCATCGGGCAGCGGCGCCGTGGCCGCGTAGGTGATGGCCGGATCGCCCCCGAGGGCCACAGCGACGGGCATTCGCTCACCACGCCTCACGTGCTCGCGGTAGTGACCCGCCCCCACCTTGTGGGTATGCCAGTGCATCCCCGTAGTGCACTCGTCGTACACGTGCATTCGGTACATGCCCACATTGCGGCGGCCGGTCTCGGGATGGGCGGTCACGACCATGGGGAGAGTGATGAACGGTCCGCCATCGCCGGGCCAGCAGTGAAGGATGGGGAGATCGGCGAGCGACGCGTCCTCCGCCTGGCGGATCACTTCCTTGCACCTGCCCGTCCGCACATGCCTGGGCAGCGCCTTGGACAGTCCCATCAGCTCGCCCAGCGTACGGACCTTGTCGCCGAGTCCCTCCGGGGGGCTCTTGGCGAGCAGCCCAGCGATTCGTTCGGCTGGCTCCTCGATGGACTCCGCCGAGAGGGCCATGGCCATGCGCCGATAGCTGCCGAAGCAGTTGGCGAGTAGCGGGGCCTTGCCGCGAGTGGGCGAGCCGAACAGCAGCGCCTTGCCTCCCCCGGGCATCTTGCAGACCCGGTCGATCACCTCGGGTATCTCCAGGTGAGGGTCTAGAGGCCGTTCAATGCGAAGCAACTCGCCCTCACGCTCCAGCGCTGCAACGAACTCCCTCAGGTTGCCGTATGCCACCGGAGCCGTCCTCCTGATCAACAATCCGATTGGTGAGCCACCGAAGGGCCCTCGTGTACCATAATGTTAGCGGGATAATGAATCCTGCCTCCAAGCCGGAGAGGAGTGGCAGCGTGAAGACCAGATGGCTGGTGATCGGCGCGGTGGCGCTGGTCGGAGTCGCCATGCTGGCGTTCCTCTTGACCCGGCCACCGGCAACCGATGAGGAGCAGCTCCAACGCGTCCTCTCAGTTGTGGCCGACGGGGCACGACGCGAGTCGCCGAATCGCGTCATCAGCGTGCTGAGCGACGACTACTCCGACGACTACGGTAACTCCCGCGCGTCACTCCGCGTGGACCTGATGCAGGGCTTCCTGGGTCCCAGGCGCTTCGAGGTCTACTGGGACTACGTGACCATTCGGGAAACGGACGAGGAGACCCTCACTGCCGACGTGAACTTCGAGGTCCGCCAATACAACAACGACGCCTTCGTCTCCACCCACCACGGAGGGTTCTCCGTATTCTGCGTCAGGGACCGGGGCAAGCTGAAGGTCCTCCGAGTCGAAGGGCTCAAGGACCTGGTCGAATCTGTGGAGGCATCCTATGGCCTGTGAGCATCCCATCATCATCGACCTCCGTAGCGATACCGTTACGAGACCTACTGAGGCCATGCGTCAGGCGATGGCGGAGGCTGAGGTGGGGGATGACGTAGCGGGCGATGATCCCACCGTGAACGCCCTCGAGAGCGCTTCCGCCGAACGGTTAGGCAAGGAAGCCGGCCTCTTCGTGCCGTCCGGCACCATGGGCAATCTCATCGCGGCCCTCGTGCACTGCCGGCCTGGGAACGCGATCATCATGGATCAACACGCCCACACCCGCGTCCACGAGGTGGGTGGGGTGGCAGCCCTGGGCGGGATCATCATAGATCCCGTGATCGCCGCTCCGGACGGACAGCCGATGCCTGAGGCTTTCGAGGCGGCCGTCCATCCCGCGGACATCCACCATCCCATCACGCGCGCTCTGTGGGTCGAGAACACCAACAACCGCGCGGGCGGCACCGTCGTCACGCCGGAGACCATGGCCGCCATCCGCGAGGTCGCTGACCGGCACGGCCTGGTCGTGCACGTCGACGGCGCGCGGCTCTTCAACAGCGCTGTGGCCCAGGGCGTGGACGCCGCCGACCTGGTCCGGGACGCCGATACGGTGATGTTCTGCTTCAGCAAGGGCCTCTGCGCCCCCGTGGGCTCGATGCTGGTAGGCTCGGAGGCCTTCATCGCCCGCGCTCGACGCACACGCAAGATGCTGGGCGGCGGCATGAGGCAGGTGGGAGTCCTCGCGGCGCCGGCGCTGCTCGCCCTGGAGACTATGGTCGACCGCCTCGCAGAGGACCATGCCAAGGCCGCTGCACTCACGCGGGGCATCGAGAGCATCGATGGCCTGGAGCTCGCGATGCACGCGGTGCAGACCAACATGGTCTACTTCCGGTCCACGTCCCCCCAATGGCCCAGCACCAAGCTCGCCGCAGCCCTCTGCGACGCGGGAGTGCTATGCTTCGACGTGCAGGCCGATGTACGGCTCGTGTGCCATCATGACGTGCCATCGGAGCACATTCCGCTCGCCATCGAGCGGATCGCCGAGGTCGTCGCTGGCTGACTTCCAGGCAGGTGCGCGCTTCAGCGCGGCCGAAGCTGCTGCCGACCACCAGCCAACTACTGACGGGAGCGCGACCCACTATGCGTGTGTTCCTGACCGGCGGCGCCGGCTTCCTGGGGTTCCACGTCGCGAACTACCTCGCTGAGCGCGGCCATGAGAGCATCGTCTACGATCTGGAGCCGATGATCCCCTCGGACTTCCCCGATGGCACCCGAGGCATCGTCGGCGATGTGCGCGATCACCAGGCCTTGGATGAGGCCATCTCCGAGACGAAGCCTGATGTCATCATGCACGGGGCGGCTGCGCTACCGCTGTGGAAACCGGCCGACATCTTCTCCACCAACGTCGACGGCACCCGCATTGTGTTGCGGCTGGCGAAGAAGCACGACATTGATGGCGTGGTCTTCATCTCTTCGACCGCTGTCTACGGCGTCCCGAAGAAGCACCCCCTCGAAGAAACGGACCCCGTCGTTGGCGTCGGGCCCTACGGCGAGAGCAAGATCCAGGCCGAGGAGGCGTGCGTCAAGGCGCGGGCCGACGGCCTCTGCGTGCCCATCATCCGGCCCAAGACCTTCATCGGCACCGGGCGCCTGGGCGTGTTCCAGATCCTCTGCGACTGGGTGGAGAGCGGTACCCGCATTCCCCTCATCGGAGATGGCAGCAACACCTACCAGCTCCTCGATGTCGAGGACCTTTGCGAATCGATCTACCTCTGCCTCGTGGGGTCCAGCGAGAAGGTCAATGACACGTACAACGTGGGCTCGGACGATCTGCGGCCCGTGAAGGAATACGTCGGGCAGCTATGCGACTATGCCAAGACCGGCAGCCGCATCATGGGCACGCCGGCGGGTTTGGTGATCCCGGCGCTCATGGCCCTCGAAGCCCTGCACCTCTCGCCCCTGTACAAGTGGGTCTACGGAACCGCTCACACGGACTCCTGGGTGTCGACGGACAAGATCAAGCGGGAGCTGGGCTGGGAGCCGAAGTTCAGCAACGGCGATGCTCTCATCCGCTGCTACCAGTGGTACCTAGACCATAAGCACGAGCTGCACGGCGCCACGGGCGTCACCCACCGAGTGGCATGGCACCAGGGGGCGCTCGGCGTAGTCAAGAAGGTACTCACTCCCAAGAGGAAGCCGAGTTAGGCGCGCCTCTGGCTACCGGACATCAAATGTACACACAACGAGCCGGGTCCCAGGACCCGGCTCGCTCTCTGCTTCCCGGCACTGGGGCTAGTACTCCTTGCCAATCTTCTCCGAAAGCTTGCGCAGAAAGGCCTGGACCGCGGCGACCTGGGCATCGGATGTGCCCTGGGCGACGACCTTGGCATGCACCTTACCCCGATAAACGTGCCCCACGACGACACTCGACGTCTTCTTGTACTTAGCGCCCTCGCTGGCTCCGCTGACGGCGCTCCAGCCGCTGCCGGAGGTCTCGCTGTTGTAGTAAGCCTTCGCATTGGCGGCTGTATCGAACTCGTTGCCGTAGACGTTGATCCGGCGGCTATCGTTGCTGTAATTCTGGGTGCAGGCCGCCTTCATGCCCTTCTGGAGAAGCTTCTCGTAGCCGCCGTTGTAGATGTCGGCGATGCCGTTGCCGCTGCCATACTTGTAGCTGGAGGATACGGCCTGCCAGCCGCTCACATCGCCGCTCTTCGGTAGGCACCGGCCCAGTTTGGTATCAGCAGGGCCCGCCAATGCCGCTGCCACAAGCAGCGACACACCGATCAACGTCATTATCGCGCGTTTGGTCGTCATAGAAACACATGCCTCCTGTGCCGCTCATCTGATGGGTCCCTAGGACGGGACCGCGATGGCCAGATCTGGTGGCCGGCGCGTCCGGTGTGCGGGCGGCCTCAGCTCTCGGTCGTCGCGACGGCCTCCTCGGCCTTGTCCGTGCTCTCCTGGACCGGGGGCTCCGCGGCGGGCTTTGGGGTCGTCTTGTGAACCCGGTGCTTGCCCTTGGGGCCATCCGCGCTCTCGATGTCCTCCATGATCTCTCGCGAGGCCTTGCGGAACTCCTTGACTCCCTCGCCCATGGACCGGAGCAACTCCGGCAGCTTGCGAGCGCCGAACAGGAGCAACAGGATCAGTACGATAATGAGTACCTCGGGGGTACCCAACGGACCTAGGAATGCCAACATACCATTCATCTCCCGACTGCCGACCGCACTCACGGGTCTGGCCGCGGCAGGCCGAACCCGCTCACCGGACTGTCAATGTACGACGAACCATGACCTACAAAGTTCCCCCTACTGGGGCCGATGCCCTGCGGTCGGGACTTTCGTTCACACGCATCATCCTACGATACTCACGGGCTCGTTTCCATGCCTAGCTGCCGGATGACCACCCGATCGAGCCAGGCCTCCGCCTCCGCGCGCCCGAACATGCCGGGCCCGAAGACCAAGGCGTTGGCGGTTCCGCAGGCGATCGCCAGGCCTATTCGGCCCTGCAGGTCACGGCCCTCCAGGACCCCCGCCACATAGCCCGCCGCCGTGGCATCGCCCGATCCTACGGGGCTCAGGGCCCGCACTGGCTCGTCGAGCTTGCCGTGGAGACACTCGTCGGCCGTGATTGCCACCGCGCCCTCCTCGCCCAGAGTGACCAGCACCGTGCCGATGCCGCGGTCGACAAGAGCCCTCCCTGCAGCGACGGCCTCGGCGAGTGTGCTCACCTGCCTTCCCAGGATGGTGCCCAGCTCGGCCTGGTTGGGCTTCAAGACCGTGGGGCGCGCGTGGACCGCGCCTGTCAGCCAATTCCGGTTTGTGTCGAGCATCACCGGCACCCCGGCCTCGTGGCAGCCCTCGATCATTGTCGCATAGACGCCATCGGGCGCGTCAGGGGGAGCCGATCCGCCGATAGCGCAGTAGTCCACCCCCGGCAGAAGCTCCCGGAAGACGTCGAGCACCTCGGCGATGACCGCCTCGCCCACCGCCGGGCCGGCTTCGTTGACCTCTGTGTGGACTCCAGTCGCAGGGTCCATGATGGTAGTCGCCAAGCGGCTCTCCCCCGGGGCGTGCACCATGCGGAACGCGAGGCCCTCGGCATCCAGGCTGTCCTCCATGAAGCGCCCGCCATGGCCCGCCGAGATACCGAGGATCACCACATCGTGGCCCAACCTGGCCAGGACCCGGGCGAAGTTCACCCCCTTGCCTCCCACGCAGTGCAGCATTCGCGAGGGGCGGCGCGCGCCGGTTAGGGCGAACCCGGGGACCTCGTAGACTTTGTCTGGGCCGGGGTTGAGGCACACAGCGAGTACGATAGCGGCTCACTCCTCTCCGATGGGTATGCCCCACCGCCCCTCCGAGAGTGGTCGGGGCCGGGCGCTACGGGCGTTCGGCGGCCTCGCCGCCGCCTCTGTAGCGGTGGGTCAGCGCGACGGGTCCAAGGATATCCATGTCGAAGCCGGGGCGCCCCAGGTACTGAATCGCCTCCTGGAACATTCTGTCAGGCCAGGTTGTGTGGGCGATCTCATAGACCCAGGCATCCGCGTCCCGACCGAGGGGGAATCCCCCCACTCCGGGGAGGCTGATCTCGCCCGTGAAGTACGGCGCGTAGGCTGTGAGGCTGGAGCGCAGCCCCCGTCCGTCCCGCTGCCAGTTGTAGAGATCCACGCCATGGTGTCGGGCGATCTCGGCGACGTACACGTAGGTCTTGAGCCTCCGTATGGCGACGAACACATCCTCGCCTTGGTACCGGCTGCCGGCGCTCGCCCGCGCGTCCACCTTGCCGGAGCTATCGAACAGGAGGTAGAGCATGCTCTGGAAGGTGTCCTCGTTCTCCGTGTCGCCCCACACGAAGTTCCGATCCTGCGGCTTATTGGCCACCACGGAGGCCGAGGCGATGAGGAGCATGTTCCAGCCGGTGGTATCCGCCGTGCCCGTAGTGTAGTGGCGGAGCTTGCACTCCTCGGCGATGGTCCCCGCCCAGGCCGCGACGGCCTGAGCAAACTCGGGGGTACGCGGCGCGCTCCCGGCGATGAGGTCGTACCCGTAGAACATGGCGGGGAGGGTGGAATCGAAGGCTTCGACGCCGGGTCCTGGCCGGTCGAAGGGCCAACTGGGCTCCATCGAGCTCACCCAGGCGGACACGAACTCCACCGCCTTCGAAGCGAACTGCTCTTCGCCCGTGAGCGCGTACACCAAGCCGAGGTCACGAACGATGTGGCTGTCACGGCGCAGCCGATCGGGGTGGGGCAGGTCCGCCTCATCCGCCGCATGCCCGATGGGGGCCGTGTATCGGAAACGGCCCTCGATCGGGCGTGGATCCATACGCAGCGCGGCAGTGGCGTCGGCATAGAGTGCCGCGAAGACCGATGCCCAGGGCTCATCGCCGGCGTCGATACGGCTGCGGATCTCCGCTATCTCAGTGGGACTCAGGAACATCCCAGGCTCGTCGGCCCGAGCGCATGTGGTGACCACGGTGGCAGCTAGGAGGGTCAGCAGGGTGAGGCGTCGAGGGCTGGTCACTCCGCCTCCTCCTCAGCAGGGCCCGCCCATGGCCGGATACGCCATGCGGCGACCGCGGCGGCAAGGAGAAGCGAGGCCAGGATGCAGACGAGCAAGGTGCGCGGTTCAACGCCCACGCCAACGACCAAGCCCATCGTGCGGGAGGTCCTAGAACTGGAGTCGCCGGTCTCCGCCAGTGCGCCGAGGGCCAAGAGCAAGGGCAGGGCGTACCCCAGCACGCCGCCGAGCAGGCTCCATCCGACTGTCCTGATCCATGGGTAGATCCGACGCAACTCAGACCTCCACTGGGGGATTCGCCCCGGCTCCCGCGCCGGACCTCCTTCGATGGTCGGGCGCCGTCCCCGGGCAGTCCTGATCATACGACGTCCGGCGTGAGGTGTTGGGTCAGACAAGCCAGACGTACTTCCTGACCTCGCTCGGCCCTTCCGATTTGCTGAGCCCAGGCTGGTAAACCCGGACCCCCGTATACTCGTCTACTGTGGTAGTGTGCGAAGCTACGAGACTGGCTCCTTAGTGGGCTCAGTTGGAGTGTGTTGAGCTACAGGAGGTTGAGGATCCTATGCAGGGTCGAGCCAAGAGGATCGTAAGTACGCTGGGGTTGGCATTGCTCGTGTTGGCGGGTTCAGTCGGTGGTGGCTTCCTGTTCCAGGCCACCGTGGCTCCCCAGGCGGCCGTGGCCCAGGCGCCGGGGGTGGCCTTGCCCGATCCGCCGCCCTCCTTCGCCGCCCTGGCGAATGAGGTGCAGAACAAGGTCGTCGCCATTGGCACGCGGACCAACCCGAGCCGCCCCGTCGCAATGGGGCCGAACATGCCCGGGCCGAATATGCCCTTCGGCCCCGATGGCCTGAGGGACTTCTTCGGCAAGGGGCTGGAGGAGTTTTTCGGTGGCGAGGGACCCTTCGGTGGTATGCGGATGTTCATGCAGGGCGATGAGTTCACCGTCAAGACGCCGGAGGGGGAGTTCCGAGGCTACAAGGACGAGAACGGCCAGTGGTGGGTGGAGTCCCCCGATGGCGAGAAGAAGCAGTGGGACGGGCCGGGTGGCGGCACGCTGCCGTTCAACCCCTTCGGGGGTCTCTTCGATACCCCGAACGCGCAGCCCGAGGGCGAGGGCGCTACAGAGGGTCAGCCCGAGGAGGAGGGCCCACCCGCGACGCCTCCGCCGGGTCAGCTTGAGCATCCTATGTCGGTAGGCTCCGGCGTGATCATCTCGGCGGAGGGGCATGTCGTCACGAACTGCCATGTCGTCCAGGCTCTCCGCGAGATCAACCCAGACGACATATGGGTCGTCCTCTCGGGCGACGAGGCTGTGCCCGCACGCATCATTGGTGAGGATGAAGAGACCGACGTCGCCGTCCTCAAGGTCGACGTGGACTACCCCTTGCCATACTCGCCGCTTGGCGACTCCGATGCCGTCCAGATTGGCGACTGGCTCATGGCCGTGGGGCACCCCTTCGGACTGGACCACAGCTTCACGACGGGCATCCTCTCGGCCCGTGGACGTCACCTGGGGAAGACCTATGACCAGTATCTCCAGACTGACGCGATGATCCACCCGGGCAACTCCGGGGGGCCTCTCTACAACATGAGTGGGGAGATCATCGGCATCAACACCGCTATCGCCACAAGCAACCCGCTCCAGCCGGTAGGGCAGGGGATCGGCTTCGCCGTGCCGTCGAACATCGTGCAGGAAATCGTCCAGCGGCTCCTTGAGTCCGGCCGAGTCGTGCGCGGGTACATCGGTGTAAGCCTGGGGAGCGGTCCGCAGGAGGCGGCGGCGCGCAACTACGAGTATGGCGCCCTGCTCCGCGAGGTTCGGCCGGGGCAGCCTGCCGCCCTAGCCGGTCTTCAGGAGGGCGATGTGATCATCCTCTGGGGCACCGAGCGCGTGGAGCGTGCCGAGGACCTGATCCGACTCGCGTCCCAGACCGCGCCGGGCCAGCAGGTCACGGTCGAGTACGTCCGTGACGGCGAGGTGCAGAGCGCAACGGTGACCGTTGTCGAGCGCCCCACACTGAGCGAGCTTTCGACCCCGTAACGGGTGAGTCGCGGTGAACGGCCTTGGGGGACGGCCCGATCGGGCTGTCCCCCAAGCGATGTACGTTCCCGAAGGTGCCACCTGCTGAGGGAAGAACCCGCCAGGGGTCTGGGGGTGCCACCGATGACATCCAGAGAGCGTGTAGCCGCCGCCATGGGCCGCCGGATCCCGGATCGGGTGCCAGTGATGTGTCAGCTCTCCATAGGGCACATGATCCTCGCTACCGGCGTCAGCCCCCTGGAGCTTTGGCACGACGCTGCCACCTACGTTGAAGTCCTCTTCGCTCTGAGAGAGCGCTACCAGTTCGACGGGATCTTGGTGAGCGTGCCCGGCAGCGACCCGGACTGGCGGCGCAAGCTCTCTGATACGCGCGAGACGCCGCAGGGCATCATGGCCACCTACTCGGAGCCCCTGGTGAACCACTCGCCCTATCCTGTGGGACTCCAGACCCTCTATCCCTACGATGATCTGCCCCATCCGCTTGATCCGCCACCACTCTCTGCGGCGGGTGAGGTGGGCCCCGAAGCGTTCGAGCGGCTGGAGACCGTGCCCAGCTGGATGCTCACGCCGCTGGAGCAGGTTATCTCGCGCAACGGCGGGCGCTACTCCGTACACGGCGAGACCTTCTCGCCCTTCGACACTCTGGTGAACGTCTGTGGCATCGAGGGAGCCATGATCGGCCTCATTGATGAGCCGAGATGGTGCCACGAGGTACTGGCGGTCGGCCTGGACTATGCCGCGAACTGGGGCATCGCCCAGGCCCGCACGGGCATCGATGCCCTCAAGATCTCCTCCCCGTATGTCGGGGGCGGGTTGCTGAGCCTTCGCCACTACCGGGAGTTCGTTCAGCCCTACGAGCGCCAGCTCGTCGAGCGCATCCGGGCGGTCAGCGATACCCCCGTCTACACCCACACCTGCGGCGCCATCGGCGACCGGCTCGAACTCATACGCGACTCAGGCGTCGATGGCATCGAGTGCCTTGATCCGCCACCTCTGGGCAACGTGGACCTGGCGGACGCGAAGGCTCGGGTCGGTGATGCCCTCTTCATCAAGGGGAACATGGACTCCGTCCACGCCCTCCTGCCAGGGGATCCCCACACGATCCGGGCGGCGGTGCATGCCTGTATGCGAGATGGCGCCCCGGGGGGTGGGTTCATCCTCTCAACGGCCTGCTCCGTGTCGCCCCGAGTGCCGCCCGAGGCCTTGGCGCTTGTGGCTATAGCCGCCCGCGAGCATGAGGCCGCAGGCTCCGTATAGCATCTCGTGCAATGCCTATTGACATGAGTCCAGGGGAATCGTACATAACGCCAGACGCTGACTGGTTGTTCATATCCTGTTCCTCATGTTCTTCATGTTCAACAGGGGGGGTGGACGCCTTGCCTGATATCGGAGACGCCTGCGGAGCACCCAGAGGGATCCTGTTCCATGGCTCGGTGACCGTTGGCGAGCGGGGCCAGGTGGTCATCCCCGCCGACGCCCGCAGAGAGATGGGCATCGAGCCAGGCGAGCGGCTCCTCGTGTTCCGGCACTCAGGCGAGAGCATGCTCCTGATGACCAAGATCGACGCCTTCCAGCGCTTCCTGGAGCACCACCTCGAGCTACTCGAGCAGGCACGTCGGACTGTGGAGCAGGCGCAGGAGGACTCGCATGATCCGGTGTTGCCGTCGAGTTCAGAGTGAGTACCGAGTACCGACAAGGAGTGGGAGACCCATGAGGGAGGCACTGAGATGGGTACGGCCACGGGCATGCGCCGCAGCGGTGGCCGCCGCCCTGGCTCTTGTGTGCTGCCTGGGGCCTTCGTACGCCGACATCACGGTTGTCAGCCCTCGGGGCATGACCCTGGATGAGGCGGTGCAGTTCGCCCTCGAGAACCATCCTGCCCTGGCGACCGTAGAGCAAGGCGTTCGGGTGCAGGAGACTGGCCTGATGCAGGCGTGGGCGATGGATGATCTCACCATCGATGCAAGCCTCAATCTAACAGCGCGGGGACCCGTGACGAGCATCTCCATGCCCAACCCGCAGACCGGCGAGACGGAGAGCTTCCAGATTGGCTCACCCTTCACCAGGAACCTCAACGTGTCTGTCGCCAAGCCCCTGAACCTCGGCAGCCGGGTCGACGCCCAGGAGAGGGCCGCGGAAGCATCTATTGCCGCCGCCGAGCGCCAGGTCGAGGATGCGCGCCGTTCCGTGGCCCTCGGTGTCAAGCAGGCCTTCTACAACGTCCTTCGCACCGAGCACCTCCGCCTCATCGGCCTCGACTCCGTGGCTCGTGCCGATGCGCACCTGCGGATCACCGAGGCCAAGTTCAGCGAGGGCACCGTCGCCGAGTTCGACGTGGACCGCGCCAGCGCCGAGGCCTCCTCGGCCAGGGCTCAGCTCCGCCAGGCTGAGGGCGGGGTTCGCACCGCGCTGGCGATCCTTTCGCGCACTATGGGCCTCGACCCCGCCGATCGCGTGCAGATCAACGCGCCCCTTCTGCCCGAGTTCATCTGGGTCGGCGAGGCTCGCGCTCGCGAGGTCGCCCACGAGCGCCCCGACGTTCTCATCCTGGGGCATCAGATGGACGCCCTGCGGGAGCAGATCCGCTTCCAGGAGAAGCAGGATCACGCCATCGTCTCGGCCTTTGGCACCACGGGCTACCAGATCGGCTCCGGCTTCACCGACGGCGTCAACTGGACCCTCGGCATTGCCGCCACCTGGCCCCTCCGTAATGGCGGGTCCGATGAGGCCCTCATCGCCCAGTACCGCGAGCAGCACACGCAACTCGAACTCTCGATCGCCGACAAACTCCAGCAGATCGACACGGAGATACGTACGGCGCTCGAGGCCCTCGAGACGGCCCGGTCCTCCGTCGAGGACGCCGCCCAGAGCGTCATCAGCGCTCAGACCGCGCGGACTCGGATCCTGCTCGCCTATGAGAACGATGTTGCGCCATGGATCGACCTCCGCGACGCCGAGTCCATGCTGACCGCAGCCGAACAGGGTTTCGTCACCACCCTCTTCGCCTATCAGCTCGCTCGGGCGGACCTTGAGTACGCCATCGGAACCGACACCCTCGATGAGCTCCTCGTGCCCGACATCATCGAACCACCGACAGTCCCCGAGATGCCGAGCCTGAGCACTCCGGAGCAGGCGCCGCCCATACCGGAGATGCCGGGCATCGAGGGCCAGCTCGTCCAGCCCACCCCTCTGCCGGAAGCCGAGGCTAGCTCCACCGAACTCCCCTCCGAACACGAAGATGGAGGATCTGCGCAATGAGCACTCGCATCCACCCCTCGCGTACCGCCGTTGGGGCTCTCCTCGCGGCCCTTGCCGCCGTGCTGATCGCCACTGGCTGCGGACGCAAGCCGGCGCCAGAGGCGGGCATGAACGAGGTCGGTCAGGCTTCGGTCTCCGTCGACGTGGTCGAGGCCCGCCTCGGCAGGCTGGCCGAGATCGTCGAGGCGACGGGCACCATCGAGGCCATCCGAGAGGTCAACATAGGCTCGGCCGCCACGGACCGCATCGTCTACATCGCGGGCGATGAGGGCGACCCCATCTCCGCGGGGCAGGTTGTGATCCGGCTCGACACGAGCGACCTGGACGCCAGCATCAACCAGGCCCAAGCCGGCGTTGAGGCCGCGCGCATCCGCCTCGCCCAAGCCGAGCAGGGACACGAGCTCGTCGGCATCAGCACGGATACCGGCATCGAGACGGCTCGCAGCCAGCTCGCCTCGGCGAGGGAGCGGCTCAGCCAGGTCGAGACCGCCTATGAGCTCACCGTCCGCCAAGTCGACGATGGTGTCGCCGCTGCCGAGACGCAGCTCGCCCAGGCCCGGGCCGGTCTCGAGGCCTCGCGGTCCGGTCTGAGCCAGACTCAGGACACCACCGAGGCGAACATCCAGTCCGCCCAGGCCGCCGTACGTGCCGCGGAGGATGCCTATGCCGACCTGGCCCGTGGCGCGCGAAGCCAGCAGCGCGAGCAGGCTCAGGAGCAGGTCCGGCTAGCCGAGCTGCAGGTCGAGAACACGCGGCGAGACCTCCAGCGAATGATGGGCCTCCGCGACGCCGGGGCCGTCTCTCAGCAGACGGTCGACAACGCCCGGCTCGCGTACGACTCCTCGGTCGGCCAACTCCAGATCGCGCAGCAGGCGCTATCGCTGACCAACGAGGGCGCCACGCCGGAGCAGCTCCGCATATCCCAGGCCCAGATCGATCAAGCTCGTCAGGCCCTTCGCTCCGCTGAGGCCGCGAGAGCCCAGGTCGAGCAGCAGCGTCAGGCCGTCCGCACCGCCGAGGAGAACGTGACCGCCGCCGAGATCGGAGTCCGGGACGCCCAGAACCGACGACTCACGGTGGACACCTCCGCTCGCGATGTCGCCGCCGCCAAGGAGGCCGTGGCGCAGGCCGAGGCCCTCTACGACCAGGCTGTCGCGAGCAGCGGACCTACCATCGGCGTCGATGAGAAGGAGATAGAGGCCGCCCGCGCGGCCCTGCGCTCGGCCCAAGCGAGCGTGGGAATCTACCAGGCCCAGCGCGGCAAGCGGACCATCGTGTCACCGGTCAGCGGCATCATCAGCAAGCGGTACGTCGATGAGGGCGAGATCGCCCCCATGGGCGGTTCACCCCTTCTCACCATCGTGACCGCCGACTCTCTTCAGTTCGCCGCTACCGTCTCCGAACTGGATGTCGATCGGGTCATGGTCGGTAGCGAGGTCACTGTCACCGTCGACGGCCTGCCCAATGCGGAGATCACAGGCCGCGTGGCCCAGGTCCTGCCGGCCGGTGAGGTGTCTAGCCGCAACTTCACCATCAAGATCGCCATTCCCGCCGGCCAGGGCGTGAAGCCCGGCATGTTCGCCAGGGGTGAGGTCGTCGTGGGTGCGGCCCAGGACGCCGTGATCATCCCCAAGGACACCCTCATCGAGGAGGCCGGCCAGATGATGGCTTACATCGTCGAGGGCAACGCGGCCAAGCGGCAGACGGTGACATTGGGCATCGAGGGCGTGGCCGTAGTCGAGGTGCTCGAGGGTGTGAACCCTGGCGACAAGGTCGTCATCCGTGGCCAGAAGGGTCTCACCGACGGCGCGTCGGTCACTATCGACAACACCGTCGAGTACGACCTGCCCACCAATGGCCTGAACGACGCGGAGCCCGAGCCGGAGAAGGCCACCGGCGACTCGTAACAGGAGTGGATCGAGCGACCCCTCGGAGACGGGCGCAAGACGTTACCAGGGGGATGAGATGGCTCGCGCCACCGACGTGTGCAGGAGGTCGGTATGTGGTTCACCCTTGCAGCGATCAAGCGTCCGGTCGCTATGACTATGGTGTTCGTAGCCCTCGGCTTCCTGGGCGTCCTCGCGTGGTTCAAGCTGCCTAAGCAGCTCTTCCCTGACACCGAGATCCCCGTCATGTCCGTCAGCTCCGTCTACCCTGGAGCCGGCGCTGAGGAGGTCGAACGGCTGATCGTCGAGCCGATCGAGGATGCAGTGTCCACGATCAGCAACGTCGACACCGTGCAGAGCACCGCGATCGAGGGTCTGGGTTACGTCATCATCATCTTCGACGCCAACACAGATCAGGAGGCCGCGGCCTCCGATGTGCGCGACAGGGTCGCTGCCATAGTGGGGGTGCTCCCTGACGACGCCGAGACACCCGTGGTCCAGAAGTTCGACATGAGCTCCATGCCAACACTGGTCATCGGTACGACGTCGGAGCATCTAAGTAATCGGGAGCTTCGGGCCGTAACCGACAACGCCATCAAGGATCGGATAGCGGGCGCGGTCGGCGTTGCGACCGTCGAGATCAGCGGCGGCGATGTCCGCGAGGTTCAGATCAAGGTGCGTCCGGATCGGCTCATGGCTATCGGCATGAGCCTCCGCCAGTTCCAGATGTGGCTCGCCGCCCAGAGCATCGACCTGCCGGGCGGCAGCTTCAAGGAGGGCGAGAAGCACTACTCCGTCCGCATGCTGGGGGAGTTTCAGTCCGTTGACGAGATACGACAGCTTCGCATACGCACTGCCGACGGTGGGCTCATTGAGCTGCGCGACGTGGCGGACGTCACTGACTCCGTCGCGGAAGTCGACAGCTACGCCCGACTGAACGGTCTGCCCTCCGTCGCGATCTCAGTCACCAAGACCACCAACGCCAACATCATCGAGACGGCCGAAGCCGTCAAAGCGCGTATCAGCGCCCTCGAGGCCTCGCTACCCGGCGATGTGCAGTTCACTTACGTGTCTGATGACTCCGATTACACTAAGGAGTCGCTCCACGACCTCCAGAACCACCTCATGTACGGCGTGCTCCTTGCGACCCTAGTCGTCTTCCTCTTCCTACGCAACCTCCGCGCCACCCTCATCATCTTCGTGGCCATCCCCACTTCGCTCCTGGCCACCTTCTTCGTGATGGACCTGGTCGGCTATACGATGAACTTCCTCACCATGCTCGGGCTCTCTCTCGCCATCGGCATCCTCGTTGACGATTCCATCGTGGTGCTCGAGAACATCTATCGGCACTTGGCGATGGGCAAGCCGTCGGAGCAGGCAGCCATCGACGGACGGTTCGAGATCGGCCTGGCCGCCGTAGCCATCACCATGGTGGACGTGGTCGTCTTCATCCCCATTGCCATGATGGGCGGGATGGTGGGCAAGTTCTTCCGCCCCTTCGGTCTCACCGTCGCGACGGCCACCCTCTTCAGCCTTTTCGTTTCCTTCACATTGACGCCCATGCTGGCGTCCCGCTGGCTCCGCACGAGCGATGCTGCGGGCTCCGGCGATGAGGAGGACCGCACCGAAGCCGTGCTCCGGGCCCGGGGGCCATATGTCCGGCTCCTCGACTTCTGCGTGCGCCGATGGTGGGGCCGCCTCACCGCAGTCCTGGCCGGCTTCCTCCTCACTGCCGCCATACTGGTCGGCATCATGCCTACCATGGGCTCGGCCCTGATGGCGGACTCGGACCAGGGCCAGCTCTCCGTCTACATCGAGCTGCCCATCGATAAGAACATCGACGCCACAGACCGCATCACCCGACAGGTCGAGGAGATCGTCGCGGGTATCCCCGAGATCGAGGCCTACTCAACCGAAGTGGGGAACATGGGACGCACCCGCGGGCCCAACTACGCTCAGATCTCCGTGAAATGCTATGACCGCGCCCCAAAGGGCAAGCGGATGCTTGCCAGTATGCGTGGGATCAGCATGTACGAGGGACGCGAGGGGGCCAAGGAGCGTGTTCGCGAGGTAGGCGAGCTCTGCACCGAGATAGAGACCGCCGCCCGCGAGTCCATCACGGGGGCAATCGTGCGAGCCCGTCGGAGTTCGTCCTCCCCCGGCGGTAGCGACATCAACCCGTTGTCCGTCGAGATCGTCGGCACCCGTGAGATGGGTCTCGTGGAGATGGCAGAGCGCGTCCGGGAGCGCCTGTCAGCTGAGCCGGGATGGGACGCGATGAGCTCCCACCAGGCTGGAAAGCCCGAGATGCAGGCCCGTGTGGACCGAGTTCGCGCGGCGGCCCTGGGCCTCAGCACCGCCGAGATCGCTATGGCTCTGCGTATGGCCGTTGAGGGGGATACCACGCTCGAGTACCGCGAACTAGGTGATGAGTACGACATCCGCATCGAGTTCGGTGACGAGTACACCGACGCCACCCGCCGCCTGCCGGAGATCGTCATCGGCATGAACGGCGGGGTTCCTATCCGCCTCCGCGACGTCGCGACCGTCGAGGAGGGCGCGGGGCCTGCCCAGCTCACGCGGAGGGATCGGCTCGATGTCATCACCGTCGGCGTCAACCCGGGCGGTGACTCTACTGGTGAGGCCTCGGAGAAGATCCGGGAGATCATGAAGGAGTTCACCTTCCCCCCCGGCATGAACTACCAGCTCGGCGGCAGCTCCGAGATCATGACGGAGAGCTTCGGGTACATATTAGAGTCTCTCACGATCTCCGTCGTCCTGGTCTTCGCCCTTCTCACCATCCTATTCGAGTCATGGTTCCACCCTCTGACCCTGATGACGTGTACGCCGATGGCCATCACGGGCGCGATCCTCGGCCTCAAGATCGCGGGCTGCATCCTGGACATCTTCGGCATGATCGGGATCATCCTGCTCATCGGAATCGTGTCCAAGAACTCAATCCTGCTCGTGGACTACGCGAACACGCTCCGACGCGAGGGGTTCGGCCGAACAGACGCGGTGATCAGGGCGGGGATAACTCGGTTCCGACCCATCATGATGACCACCCTCACCCTAGCCATGAGCCTCCTGCCCATCAGCACGGGCATGGGGCGCGGCGCCGAGACCCGGCAGAGCCTTGGCGCCTCCGTCACGGGCGGCATCCTGTTCGCCACCTTCGTCTCCCTCGTCGTGGTCCCGTCCTTCTACTGCTGGATGGATGACCTGCAGCGCGGGTACGTCTGGTTGAAGCGCAAGCTGACCGGTTACGGTGCCCACGAATTCGGTGCTGCAAAGGGTGAAGGTGAAGAGAAGGACGGCTCGGAAACAGGCGGAGGTGTCGGAGAGGCTTAGTGAGGAACGCCCTTCCCTCTGTGGTGCGCGGGCGAAATGAGAATAGGCAAGATTGGCGCGCCGCCCGCGCATCGGCTGAGGAATGGTAACCCCACTTCGGATCGCTTGACCGTGCGAAGACGTCGGGATATCTTCCGAGGGCTGGTGTGTCTGGACAGAGGCCCCACGGGCTCAGGCGATTCGTCCGGCCGAAGTGAGCATCCGCCACGGATCACTATATGCCACCCAAGGTGGCTGGGGTTGGAATGACCGCAACGGATGCCGGGTAACAAGTGGACCCAGGAGAGGATCATCGAGGAGATCCGGCGCCTACACGCGCAGGGGGTCGATCTCTCTCCTACCGGTATCCGCAAGACCCACGGCGCTCTATTCTCCTCCGCGCGCTCCCAGAGCCACTACGGTAGTTGGCGGGCAGCCGTTCACGCCGCCGGGCTGGACTACTCCTCTATCAAACGGGGCGAGCAGATCTGGTCCAAGGAGCGCATCGTCCGAGCCATACGCAAGCACCATGAGGAGGGCGCCGATCTCCTCAGCGCGGAGTTCAAGCGGGCCAACCGGAAGCTCTACTCGGCCGCCTGCGCGAAGCGGTACTTCGGGAGCTGGCGCAGGGCGGTGGAGGCCGCGGGGCTCAACTACGACAGGATCCGCGGGCAGCACTTCTGGTCGAGGGAGAAGATCATCGCCCAGATCCGGGAACTCCACGCGCAAGGCAAGTCGCTGAGCTGGTCAGCGATCAATCATGACCACCCAGGGCTCTACCGAGCCGCCCGTCGCAAGGAGAACTTCGGCAGCTGGCGCGCCGCCCTCCGCGCCGCCGATGTGGAGCAGGTCGCCACGCCACCCACCAAGCAGTGGACACGTCGCCGCATCATCGAGGAGATCCAGGCCATGGCCAGGGACGGCCGCGATCTCTCCCAGAAGGCCGTGATGGTCTCCAACGGAGCTTTGCTCTCCGCCGCGAAGAGCACGCGGTACTTCGGCACGTGGCGCAAAGCGGTGGAGGCTGCGGGGAT